>Ga0222712_10000104_pt1 | contig 112294 bp, 105 predicted proteins | sample C33_657DmetaG_FD_165043 | JGI IMG/M metagenome (GOLD analysis project Ga0222712, IMG submission 165043) | Estuarine water microbial communities from San Francisco Bay, California, United States - C33_657D | ecosystem: Environmental > Aquatic > Marine > Unclassified | place: USA: California... | reverse complement strand
CGGCACGCAGCAGGCGCGCGGCTTGCGCAAGATCGTTCGCGTTGTTGGCGTCAAGAAGCAGGGTCATGCCGGCACCTGGAGGACTACTCGATGTTCTGGATCTGTTCCCGCATCTGCTCGATCAACACTTTCAGATCGACCGCGTTGAGGGTGGTTTCCGCCACGATGGACTTGGAAGAGAGCGTGTTGGCCTCGCGATTGAGCTCCTGCATCAGGAAGTCCAGTCGCCGTCCCGAAGGCTCCGGCAGCCGCAACACGCGTTCCACTTCGTTGAGGTGCGTCTCTAGCCGGTCGAGTTCCTCGTCGATGTCGCATTTGTGGGCGTAGAGCTCGATCTCCTGTTCCAGGCGGCCGGGGTCCAGTTCCATCTTCAGGGCGTCGAGCCGGTCGCGCAGCGCCTGCTGCTGACGGGCCAGGATGTCGGGCATGCGCGTGCGCACGCCGGCGACGATCTCGCGCACGGACTCGATGCGCTTGCCGATGAAGCCACACAGCTCCTGCCCCTCGCGCTGCCGCGTGGCGATCAGCTCGTGCAGTGTCTCGTGGAACAGTGACAGTGCCAGTTCATCCAGATTCTCGGGCAGCGCCTCGGACTCGCGCAGCACCCCCGGCCACTTGAGAATCTCCATCACGGTGAGGGCCGGACCGCCGCCGGTGAGCGCGAGGATCTGACCGCTGGCCTCGTTGAGGCGGCGCACGGCGCTCTCGTCGATCTGCAGGGCACCCGTGGCGCGGTCCTCGGACTCGAGGCGCAGCTGACAATCCACCTTGCCGCGCGCGAGTTGCCTGCGCAGCGCATCGCGAATGGCAGGCTCGATGCTGCGCAGCGCCTCGGGAAAGCGCAAGCCGGTTTCAAGATAGCGGTGATTGACGGAGCGGATCTCCCACACCAGTACGCCGCGCCCGCAGGAAACCTGCCGGCGCGCAAAGGCAGTCATGCTCTGAGCCATGTTCCGGGTCCTTGCTGCAAGTGTCGATGGAACCCTCAGCGAACGGAGCTGTGCCTTGATTCCTGCGGGTTGCTGCCGGCATGGTAGCGCAAAACGTCTGCCCTGACTCGCCATCCCCGGGCCGATCAAGGATAATCGCGCCTCCATTCAGCAGCACTCCGAGAGCCTCCATGTCCGACACCATCCGTCCCAGCGCCCGCCAGAGCGACCAGTTGCGCGATATCCGCCTCACCCGTCACTACACCAAGCATGCCGAAGGCTCCGTGCTGGTGGAGTTCGGCGACACCAAGGTCATCTGCACGGCCAGTGTCGAGGACTCGGTGCCACGCTTTCTCAAGGGCTCCGGCTCGGGCTGGATCACTGCCGAGTACGGCATGCTGCCGCGCTCCACGGGGTCGCGTATGGACCGTGAGGCCGTGAGTGGCCGTCAGGGCGGGCGCACGCTCGAGATCTCCCGGCTCATCGGCCGCTCCCTGCGCGCCGCCGTGGATCTGAAGCTGCTGGGCGAGCACACCATCAAGATCGATTGCGATGTGATCCAGGCCGATGGCGGCACCCGCACGGCGTCCATCACCGGCGGCTGCGTGGCCCTGCACGACGCCATCGGCACGCTGCTCAAGAGCGGCAAGCTCAAGGCAACCCCCCTGAAGCAGCTGATCGCCTCGGTGTCAGTGGGCATCTACAAGGGGGTGCCGGTGCTGGACCTGGACTATGCCGAGGACTCCAATGCCGAGACTGACATGAACGTGGTGATGACTGAGCGCCTGCGCTTCATCGAGCTGCAGGGCACCGGCGAGGAGAACGACTTCGACACCACCGAGCTGCAGGCCATGATCGGCCTGGCCCAGAAAGGCATTGCCGAACTGCTGCAGAAGCAGCGCGATGCCCTCGGTCTCTGACACGCCGACACAGGAGCCGCCCATGCTGGATTACCAGAACGCCTTCATCGACTTCGTCATCCGCCACGAGATCCTGCGCTTTGGCAGCTTCACGCTGAAGTCGGGCCGCACCAGCCCGTATTTCTTCAACGCGGGCCTGTTCAACACCGGGGAAGCGCTGGCCTTCATCGGCGACAGCTATGCCGCCGCACTGCAGGCCGCAGGCGTGGACTATGACCTGCTGTTCGGCCCGGCCTACAAGGGCATTCCGCTGGTGGCCGCCACCGCCACGGCGCTGGCCCGCCAGCACGGCGTCAACAAGCCCTATTGCTTCAACCGCAAGGAGGCGAAGGATCACGGTGAGGGAGGACTGACTGTCGGCGCGCCCTTGGCGGGCCGTGTGTTTATCGTCGACGACGTCATCACGGCAGGCACGGCGATCCGGGAGGTCATGGAGCTGTTGCAGCGTAACGGGGCAACGCCGGCGGGCATCCTGGTGGCGCTGGATCGGCAGGAGCGGGGCACCGGCGCGCTGTCGGCCATCCAGGAAATCCGTCAGCAGTACGGCATTCCGGTGATCAGCATCATCGCCCTGGAACAGATCGTGGACTATCTGGCCCGCCAGCAGGACCCGGCGCTTGCGGCGCGTCTTGCCGACGTGCAGGCCTACCGGGATCAATACGGGGTGTGAGCGCGACGCTGCTCAGCCGAAGGGCACCAGCATGTCGCGCGAGAGCACCTGCCACTGTTCGTCCCAGTGCTGGGTCGGCAGGCGCTTGAACTCGCTGCGCACGAACTGCATGAGGCGCCCTTCGGCGCTGGCCATCAGCAGGGTCGCCATCACGCTGGGGGACACTGCACACTTGAGATTCTCGCGGATCTGCGCTTCCCGCAGGATCTGCTTGAGCTGCGCTTCCAGACGGTCGAACAGCTGACTGATGCGCACGCGCAGGCGCTCGGTCTCGCCCTGCAGGGCGTCGCCGGTGAGCAGGCGCGTCATGCCCGGATTCTTCTCGGCAAAGGCCAGCAGCAGGGCCAGGATCTTCTCGCAGCGACGGGCCGCCGAGGGCTCGTCCTCTAGAATGCGCGTGATGCGGGTGAACAGCGTCTCCTCGATGAAGGCGATCAGGCCTTCAAACATCCGCGCCTTGCTGGGGAAGTGGCGGTACAGTGCCGCCTCCGTCACGCCGACCTCGCGCGCCAGCGCCGCCGTGGTGATGCGCTCGCCGGGGCTGCTTTCCAGCATGCGGGCGAGCGACTGCAGAATGTGTTCCTTGCGGGAGATGCGGACTTCGGCGGTCATGGGCGTAGGCGTTCCTTGCTTATTCGGCAGTCGCGGTGCGGGAATTGCTGATCAGGGTGCCCACGCCGGTATTGGTGAAGATTTCCAGCAGCACGGCATGTTCGACTCGGCCATCGATGATGTGGGCGCTGCGCACGCCATTGTTCACGGCATCCAGGGCGCACTCGATCTTCGGCAGCATGCCGCCGTAGATGGTGCCATCGGCGATCATCTCGTCGACCTGGGCGGTGGTCAGGCCGGTCACCACGGTGCCTGACTTGTCCATCACGCCGGCGATGTTGGTGAGCAGCATCAGCTTCTCGGCGCCCAGCACCTTGGCGATCTCGCCTGCCACGGTGTCGGCATTGATGTTGTAGGTGTTGCCGTGACGGTCGGTGCCGATGGGGGCGATCACCGGAATGAAGTCGCTGTTCTTGAGGATATCCAGCACTTCGCGATTGATCTTCTCGATGCTGCCCACCTGGCCCATGTCGAGCATCTTGCTGTCGGTGGCGCTCTTCTTGAGCAGCTTCTTCGCCTGAATCAGGTTGCCGTCCTTGCCCGTGATGCCGATGGCCTTGCCCTGGTTCTTGTTGAGCAGGCTCACGATTTCCTTGTTGACCAGGCCGCCCAGCACCATCTCCACGACGTCCATGGTCTTGCTGTCCGTCACGCGGATGCCGTCGATGAACTCCGACTGGATGTCGAGCTTGGTGAGCAGGGAGCCGATCTGCGGGCCGCCGCCATGCACCACCACCGGGTTCATGCCCACCAGCTTCATCAGCACGATGTCGCGGGCGAAGCTGTTCTTGAGCACCTCATCGGTCATGGCATTGCCGCCGTATTTCACCACGATGGTGCAGCCCGTGAACTTCTGGATGTAGGGCAGGGCTTCGGTGAGGACGTTGGCAATATTCCTGGCGGCGGCGAAATCGAGGGGCATAGGTGGAGTTCCAGTCGCGAATGGGTGGGCTGACCGGGGAATTCCGGCCGGTTTCAAGTTGCGCAGAGTATACAGCCTGATCCGGGTTTTTCACCTTCGGGAACGCGCGGAAGTCCGCCTCAGCTGATCAGAAGTCGAGCTGTAGCTGTGCATCGACCTGGCGGAGCAAATCGCGGAAAGCCCCCTGAATGGCCCCCAGCGCCTGCTGGGTGCAGGCTTCGAAACGCAGCAGCAGGGCCGGTGTGGTGTTGGATGCCCGGATCAGTCCCCAGCCGTCAGTGAAGTCCACCCGCAGGCCATCGAGGACGTTGACGCTCGCCTCGGGGAAGTGCGCGAGGGCGATGATCCGTGCCATCAGGTCGAACTTGCGCTCGTCGCTGACCTCGATGCGCAGCTCCGGTGTCACCACGCTGGGCGGCAACGCAGCAAGCAGGGCCTCGGCAGAGTCCGCACTGCGCGCCAGCAGTTCCAGGAAGCGCGCCGCCACGTAGAGGCCGTCGTCGTAGCCGAACCAGCCATCGCGAATGAAGACATGGGCCGAGAACTCCGCGCCGATCACGGCGCCGGATTCCTGCATGCTCTGCTTCATGAAGGAATGCCCGCTGCGACTCATCACCGGGGTGCCTCCCAGCGCGGCAATCAGCCGAGGTACCTGGGTGCTGCACTTGACGTCGTACACCACGCGTGAGGCGGGTTCGCAGCGTGGCAGGATGTCTTGGATGAACAGCATCAGCAGGCGGTCCGTGTCCACCGGGGTGCCGCGCTCGGTCACCATCACCACGCGGTCGCCGTCGCCATCCAGCGCGATGCCGGCGTCGGCGCCATGCAGCGCCACGGCATCGATCAAGGCACTGAGATTCGCGGCCACCGTCGGGTCGGGCGGATGATGGGGGAAGTGACCGTCCAGCTCGCAGAACAACGGAATCACCTCGCAGCCCAGCGCCTGGAACAACGCAGGGGCCACCAGTGCGGGCACTGCACTGGCGCAGTCCACCACCACTTTGAGGGGGCGTCGCAGCCGGATCTGGCGCTGAAGGTGGGCGATGTAGTCGGCGGCGAGCTCATGCCGGTGCAGGGTGCCCACGCCCGTCAGGAAGTGACCACTCTCGGCACGCAGCCTGATTTCCTGAATCTGCTGGGGGGTGAGGCAATGACGCTGGCGGATGATCTTGATGCCGTTGTAATCGGCCGGATTGTGACTTGCCGTGAGCATCAGGCCGGATTTCCACGGCGTGGTGAAGCTGGCGAAGTAGAGCAGCGGGGTGGGAATGGTGCCCAGGTCGACGACATTCAGACCGGTGGAGAGGATGCCGCGCAGCAGGGCCTTACGCAGCTCGGGAGTGGAAAGCCGGCCATCCGCGCCGAACAGCACGGTATCCTCGCCATTTTCCAGGGCCAGACTTGCCATGGCCTTGCCGACACGCTCGATGACCTCGGTGGTCAGGTCCCTTCCAGCGATGCCGCGCATGTCATAAGCGCGGAAGATGCCAGGGGGGATATCCCCCGGGGCTGCAGAAAATCCTGGTCTGCTGGTGATCATTGGCGAAGCGGTTCTTCTTCTGGATTCCGATGCTTGCGAGTATGGCCCACAAGCCGGGGCGCTGGCTATGTCTGATCAGGTTCTGACCGCAGGCTCAACGTGGTGCAGATACCGGGCATGGATCAAGGCCAGCATCTGCCGGGCCACCAGCGCCTTGTTGCCTGGCCCGAGAGAGGTGCTACCGTCTGACCATAGTGCCGTTGCCGCAATGGCATCGCTGCCGAAGGTGCTGGTGGCGTGATTGGCGAACAGCAGATCCAGCTTCTTGCGCTGCAGCTTGCCGGCGCCGTTGGCGTCCACATCCTCAGTCTCGGCCGCAAAGCCGACCGTGAAGGGGCGTCGCTCCAGGCTGGCGATGGTGCTGATGATGTCAGGGTTGCGCACGAGCTCCAGGCTCAGCGTGTCGTCATGCTTCTTGATCTTCTGCTCGGCCACGTTCGCGGGCCGATAGTCCGCCACCGCGGCCACGCCAATGAAGATGTCGCAATCGTTCGCCACTGCCAGAGAGGCGTCGAGCATTTGCCGGGCACTCACCACGTCCACGCGGCGAACCCGCTCCGGTGCCGGCAGTGCCACCGGGCCGCTGATCAGGGTCACGAGAGCCCCGGCGGCGGCTGCCTCCGCGGCAAGGGCATAGCCCATCTTCCCGGAACTGTGATTGCTGATGTAGCGCACCGGGTCGATGGCCTCCCGAGTCGGTCCGGCCGTGATCACCAGGCGCAGGCCTGCCAGCAGGCCCGACTCGAACAGCGCGGAGGCCTTCTCGGCCAGTTGATGTGGTTCCAGCATGCGACCGGGCCCGGTGTCACCGCAGGCCTGCTCGCCTTCCGCCGGGCCGAAGACGTGCATGCCTCGCGCAGCCAGGCTCTGCAGATTGTCGCGAGTCGCGACGTTGAGCCACATGGCCTGATTCATGGCGGGGGCGAGTGCGATCGGCGCGCGGGTGGCCAGCAGCATGGTGCTCAGCAGGTCGTCGGCCTGGCCGGCGGCCACGCGGGCCAGAAAGTCGGCACTGGCCGGCGCGATGAGCACGAGATCGGGCCAGCGCGCCAGTTCGATATGGCCCATGCCGGCTTCCGCGTCAGCGTCCAGCAGCTCGGTGTGGACGCGATTGCCCGTCAATGCCTGCAAGGTCAGCGGTGTGATGAACTGGGTGGCGGCAGGTGTCATCACGACACGCACATCCGCGCCGGCCTTGCCCAGAAGTCTGGCCAGTTCGGCGCTCTTGTAGGCGGCGATTCCGCCAGTGATTCCCAGCAGGATGCGCTTGTTGGCCAGACTGTTCATGCAGACGAACTCGTGATGTCGACGTTGGGAACCGCAGCTTAACAGCCGCGTTTCGGCGGCGTCCACAGGCGTCCCGCCGGCAGTCCCTGCGGGCTCTGCTACTATCGAAGCAGGAACATCGCATGCCACGGAGGCACCATGAGCATCAAGAACTGGCCGGCCAGAGAGCGGCCGCGCGAGCGACTTCTGGAGAACGGCGCCACCAGCCTGTCGGACACGGAACTGCTGGCCATTCTGCTGGGCACGGGGGTGAAGGGCTGCAGTGCCCTCGATCTGGCCAGACGGCTGTTGGAAGAGTTCGGCAATCTCACGCGTCTATTCACCTCACCGCTGCAGGAGTTCTGTCAGCATGACGGACTGGGGCATGCCAAGTTCGTGCAGATGCAGGCCATGCTCGAGCTTTCGCGGCGTTACATGCGGGAAGGGCTGGAAGAGCGCGACGTGATGAGCAGCTCTGAACTGACTCGGGAGTATCTGCGAGCGCGCATGCGGCACTATCCGCATGAAGTGTTTGCGTGTCTCTATCTGGACAACCAGCACCGCGTCATGCGCTTCGAGGAGCTCTTCTTCGGCACCATCGATGGGGCGGCTGTCTACCCGCGCGAAGTCGTGAAGCGTTGTCTGCAGCACAATGCGGCGGCCGTCATCTTCGCTCACAACCATCCGTCGGGCGTGGCCGAGCCCAGTCACGCCGATGTCGCCATCACGCTTCGACTCAAGTCCGCCCTGAGCACCATCGATGTCCGGGTGCTGGATCACATCATCATCGGCAGCAAGGATGTGGTGTCACTGGCAGAGCGGGGCGTGGTGTAAGTACCCATGCCGCGCTGCACGCCGAGCCGTGCTTGCGGACCTGTGTTGCTATTGAAAGCGTGTTTTGGTATAAAACGCAGCTCTTTTTTTGGCAAGGCAGCAATAGGTGTCGGACAATCGGCCGGATCGGCCCGAATCCGAAGAATCCGGTTCTGTAATGAGGCAAGGCAATGGCTAACGTATGTATCGTGACCGGCAAGAAGCCGGCTACCGGCAACAATGTTTCTCACGCAAACAACAAGACACGCCGACGTTTTTCTCCCAACATCCATACACATCGTTTCTGGGTGGAGTCTGAAAATCGCTTTGTGAAACTGAAGGTTTCCGCCAAGGGCATGCGCATCATCGACAAGAACGGCATAGATTCCGTTCTTTCCGACATCCGCGCCAACGGCGTAAAAGTCTAATCAAATCAATTATTACCTGATTCAGGTGGTGAGCAGCGATGCGCGACAAGATCAAGCTGGTGTCTACTGCAGACACAGGACATTTCTACACAACTGACAAGAACAAGCGAACCATGCCGGACAAGATGGAGATCAAGAAATACGATCCCGTCGTGCGCAAGCATGTGATCTACAAGGAAGCCAAGATCAAGTAAGCCTTCCGCTGCTTGAACTCGCCAAGCCCTTGCCAGCAGGAACGCCGCGCTCTCTGAAGCCAGAAAGCGCGGCGTTCTTGTTTGCGCTGGAAAGACCTCTCAGGCGGCTTTTTCCTTGCTCAGCTCCTTGAGCAGCTTGTTGGTCTGCGTCAGAAGCTTTGGGTTCTCCAGAAATTCCTTCTTCAGCTTGCCAACGGTGGTGGACACCGTGCCGTAGCGCTTGAGCTTGAAAAGCTTCGCGATGGCCTGCAGGGTGACTGCCGACAATTCCTGGCAAAGATACATCGCCACCCAGCGCGGCACATTCTTGGAGCCCGGACCGCGGGCCGCGGTGTAGATGCTTTCTTCTGTCACCTTGAACTGCTTGGCGACGGCGCTGATGATCAGCTTGCAGGAAGGGCGCCACTTGGCATTTGTGCCGCGCGCGGCGCCACGAGTGGCAGTGACGGTGCGTCTGGCCCGCGCCGTCTTCTTGAATTTTTCATCTCCCATGATGGAAGACAGATTCTTCTTGCCGTAGAACCGAGCGGTCTCGTCATCTACCCCGGCTTCCGTGAAGCGAACGAATTCGGCCAGGCGTTTGGCCCCGCTGCCTGACAGCTGCCCCAGGACTTCATCACGCACAAGCCACTCAGGCGCCTTGGACTTGCCGGTATATGCGCCGTAGCTCGACCACTGCCAGGCGTCGAGTTCGTTCTTCCGGACCGACATGTGAATGTAGCGACAGAGCGGCAGCAGGTAGTTTTCGGGCTGAATCAGGACCGCTTTGTAGCGGCCCTTGAACAGCGAGCCTTCAGCTTTCTTCAGACGCTGGTAATTCTGGGTATAGAGGCCGTCGACCTGACGCATGAAGCGGCTCAGGTTGGCTTCCGGCGTCTTGATCAGCAAGTGGTAACGATCTTTCAGCAGGCAGTAGGCATGCACCTGCACGTTGAGACGGAAACAGGTTTCCTCCAGCCCTGAGAGAAAGGCTTCGAAGTATTTCTGGCTGGGGAAAATCCTCTGATTCTCGAGCCCGATATTGGACACGTGATAACAGGCGTCTGGAAACTCTATGCGGAGAGGTCTGGCCATTTTGGTGCTTCCCGGGTGCTGGTTCTTATAATTTTCCGGGCAACTCCTGATTGAGTGAGAGTTGACCCTGCTGGAGCGACGCTAGGAATAGCCGAATTACCGAGGGCCGTCAACTCCAATCCGGCACGCTCCAGCGGGAATAGATCAACAGTTTATTTACTGCTTATTCCAGTGGTTGTTTAAAGCTAGCAGGGGCACCTTCACTGGTCCTCAGCGGCGATGGCGCCAGGATGCGTCAGGGGGCATTCGCCAGGATCACGGCCCGGCGCGGAGCCGGCAGACCTTCCACGGTGCGACTGCGATCGTCCGGATCAAGGCTGTCTGCCAGCGACTGAAAGCGCATCCACTGCGTGGTGCGCTGCTCCTGCAGCGATGTGGTGCTGACATCGACCACGCGGGCATTGCACAAGCCGCAGCGCTGCAGCCAGAGCAACAGGGTGGCGCAACTTGGAATGAACCACACATTCGGCATGCGACAGTAGCGGTCCTGCGGCACCAGCGCATGGCCTTCCGGACCTTCGACGATCAGGGTCTCCAGTACCAGTTCGCCACCCGGCCGCAGACAGGATTTCAGTTGCAGCAAATGATCTATGGGCGAGCGGCGATGATAGAGGACACCCATGCTGAACACACTGTCGAACGCAGCCACATCCTCCGGCAGCTGCTCCAGCGCATGCTCGAAGGTGGTGGGGAGAACGAAAGCTGGAACATCTGGCACGTAACGACTGACCATGCGGTATTGCATCGCGTAGGCAAGCTGGGAGTCGACGCCGATGGCGAGCCTCGCCCCTTCGCCTGCCATGCGGAAGCAGTGATAGCCATTGCCGCAGCCAACGTCGAGGATCGTGCGGCCAGGCAGGGGCGCAATGTGCTCTCGCAACCGATCCCACTTCCAGTCTGAGCGCCACTCGGTGTCGATGTGCACGCCAAAGAGTTCGAACGGACCCTTGCGCCATGGAATCAGGCCCTGCAGAGCTGAGCGCAATTGTGCCTGCTCCTGCTCGGTGCAGTCCTCGGTGCTGCCAATCCGCACTGCGTTGCGCAGCTCGATGTGGCGTGGTGTCAGATCAGGCAATGACGCCAGAGCGGCCTGCCAGCGGGGGAAGTCGCCGTTGTTGCGGCTGTTGAACCATTCGGGGGTGCCGAAGCGGGCCAGCGCTCGCAGCGGCCCGTTGCCCAGCAGTCCGGGAAGATGCCGGTAGCTCATGTGACTGCGCCGCGAAAGGCGATCATGGAGGTGAAGTTGAAGCACTGGAACCACGTGTCGCAGGAACTGAAGCCGGCAGCCTGCAGCCGCGCCTTGTGTTCGGCAATGGTTTCCGGGATCAACACATTCTCCAGTGCCGAACGCTTCTGGCTGATCTCCAGCTGGGAATACCCCTGCACCTGCTTGAACTGGTGGTACATCTCGATCAGCAATTCGTTGAGGGCAGCATCCGGGAAGCGGATCTTCTCGGACAGGATCAGGATGCCGCCTGGCCGCATGCCGTCATGAATGCGCTTCATGAGGGCGCTGCGACGGGCCACGGGAATGAACTGCAGCGTGAAATTGAGTACCACCACGGAGGCATCGTGAATGTCGATCTCGCCGATGTCGGCGCAGACCGTCTGGATACGCTCGCGGTCAGCGTGAGTCGTGAGCGCGGCATCCAGTCGAGAGATCATTGCCGGCGAATTGTCGATGGCGACGATGGTGTAATCCTTATGGGACACATGATGCGCCATGGCCAGGCTTGCGCCTCCGAGAGAACAACCGAGGTCGTAGATCTTCGAGCCGGGTGTGCAGTAGCGATCCGCCAGTGTGCCGATCATGGAGAGGATCGTGGCATAACCCGGCACGGAACGATTGATCATGTCGGTGAAGACATCCGCCACCTTGTCATCGAAAACGAAGTCCTGCGCGGGCTGCGCGTGGGCGTAGATTCTGTCCTGGCGGGGTGACGTCATTGTAAGACCACTGTGGCGGGGCCGTGTATCGTCGGGGAACTCGTTTGCGTATTATGCGCCAATTCATTCTTCATTAGAAATCAGATGATTGTGCGCGATTCGAGTCCTGTCGAAGGCACTGCGAAGCAGAGCCTCACTCTGCCGGTCGACTACACGGTGGTGCGCGGCAGGCGCAAGACCATGGCCGTGCTCGTGCGACATGAGACGGTGGAGGTGCGCGTCCCGCTGTTCGTGAGTCAGGCGCAGATACAGGACTTCGTGTCCGCTCATGTGCCCTGGATTCTGCGCAAGCTCGCCCACAAGGCGGAGCAGGATGCCCAGCGTCCCGACCTGCGTGATGGCGGCTCACTTCATTACAAGGCGCGCACTCTGCGTGTGCGTTTCGTGAGTGCTGTGGCGGAGCATGTCGACGTCACGGTGGATGAGATCCGGATTCATGGGCGCGCACTGACTCCCGAGCGGGCCGCGAGAGTGCTGCAGCGCTGGCTGCTGGCCGAGGCCCGCGAGCAGTTGCCCGCGCGCACTCGCGCACTCGCGGAGTATCTGCAGCTTGGCGGCAGGCTGAAGGAAGTGGTGTTTCGCAAGACGCGCAGCAAGTGGGGCCACTGCACGTCGGGCGGCCGCATACAGTACAACTGGCTGATCATGCTCGCGCCCGATGCGGTCATCGATTACATGATCTGCCATGAAGTGTGCCACCTGCGCCACATGAATCATTCGCCGCAATACTGGGCGCTGGTCGAATCCGTCTGCCCGGATCATCGACGTTATGTGCGCTGGCTGCGCACGCATGAACATCGACTCTGGCTCTGAAGGAGCCAGCTCACACACTCAAACGACAGGAGCACTTGCATGTTTCCAGCCAGAAGAATCGCTCGTCTTGCTGCGGGGGTCGCGATCGCCCTTGCCGCACCCCTGCTGCAAGCCCAGGACTTTCCGCGCGCCACGCCCGAGCAGGTTGGCATGTCCAGTGCCGGACTCGCCACGGTGACGCAGCGCCTGCAGGCGCACATCGATCAGGGACATATCGCCGGGGCGGTGGCTGCTGTGCTGCGCGATGGCCAGCTTGTCTATCTCGAGTCGCTCGGTCAGCGTGATCTGGAGAGCGGCAGCGCCATGCCGCAGGACGCGCTGTTTCGCATCTACTCCATGACGCGCCCGGTCACGAGCCTCGCGGCGATGATCCTCTACGAGGAAGGTCTGATTGCGCTGGATGACCCGATCTCGAAGTACCTGCCGGAATTTGCCGACCAACGCGTGTTTCTCGATCCGGACGCCCCGGACATGAACCAGACGCGTGAGCGTCAGGGCGATATCACAGTGGCCGACCTGATGCGCCACACTTCAGGACTTGGCAGTCGCAGCTCGGCAATCTATGTCGCCGAGCAGGTGCGGTTGCGCTCCCTCACTGCGGAACAAGTGTCTCGAAACGCCGCGCGCGTGCCCTTGTTCGAGGACCCGGGCACGGCATTCCGTTACGGCTTGTCCGCCACGGTTCTGGGACGACTGGTCGAGGTCGTGGCGGGCATGCCCTACGACGAGTTCCTGCAGCAGCGCGTGTTCGATCCGCTGGGCATGCAGGACACGGTGTTCTGGGTCGACCCCTCGCGGGTGGACCGCCTGGCGACGGTCTATCGGCCGGCAGCCGACGGGACCCTGCGTCCGCATGAAATGGAGGAGATTCCCTTCACCCAGAAGGTGCCGCTGGTGGAAGGTGGCGTCGGTCTGGTGTCCTCCACGCTCGACTTCGCGCGCTTCTCGCAGTTGTTCCTCAACGGCGGAGAGATGTTCGGCCAGCGCATCTTGCGGCCGGAAACGGTGCAGCTGATGATGGAGAATGCGGTGGCAGACGAGCTGCTGCCCTTGGAAGACAGCGGCTACATGGCGGCCTCGGGCTGGACGCTCGGCGGTTTCGCCTATGCGCTGGACCCTGCCCGATACGACCACACTGTCAGTCAGGGGGAAGTCTGGTGGGATGGGTCCGCCGGCACGCGCTTCTGGATCGATCCCGTGCAGGGCATCGTCACCGTCATCATGGCGCAGATTTCCCCGGCCAGCGGTCAGGGCTTTCGGGAAGAGTTCAAGAATGGCGTCTACGAGGCCATCGTCGAGCGGCGCTGACTCGCAGCCCGGCGCGTCCGGGGCTCAACGTTCGCGCACGAATACCAGGTCGTTGACCACATGCCCCAGCCGCTGGCCGCGTTTCTCGAACTTGGTCAGCGGCCGCTCGGTGGCGGTGGCGAACTGGCCCGCGCCCGTCGCGTTGCGGTAGTCGGGCAGGGCGCTCATCACCTCCATCATGTGCTGCGCGTAGGGCTCCCAGTCCGTGGCCATGTGCACCTTGCCGCCGATGGCGAGCTTGCGGCGAATCAGCTCCATGAACTCACCCTGCACCAGGCGGCGCTTGTTGTGCTTCTTCTTGTGCCACGGGTCCGGGAAGAAGATCTGCACACAAGACAAAGCGCCATCGGCGATGCAGTCGCGCAGGATCTCCTTGGCGTCGTGGCAGTACACGCGCAGATTGCCCAGCCCCTGCGCCTGGATCTCGTGCAGCAGTCGGCCGACACCCGGCCGGTGCACCTCGATGCCGATGAAGTCCTTGTCGGGGTTGCTGCGCGCCATTTCCAGCAGGGAGTCCCCCATGCCGAAGCCGATCTCCAGCACCAGGGGTGCTGCGCGGCCAAAGTACTGCTGCGCGTCGAAAGGCGCGTGCACATCGCCCATGCCGTACACGGGCCAGAGGGTTTCCAGCGCCTGCTGCTGCGAGGAGGTCAGACGCCCCCCGCGAATGACATAGCTGCGCACGGTGCGTCGATGCAGCTCGGCGGAGGCATCGACGGTGTCCTGCGCAACGGAAGCTTCTTGATGGGATGTGACGTCTGACATGGGAAAGGCCGTTGGTTGCTGAAAGGGTGAATGCCGAAGCGCCGGGTCAGAAGAACGTGCCATCCACCGGTGAGGAGGCACTGGCATACAGGCGGCGCGGCATGCGACCAGCCAGGAAGGCTTCCCGACCGCTTTCCACGGCCTTCTTCATGGCCGAGGCCATGAGCACAGGATTGCGCGCCTCGGCGATGGCGGTGTTCATCAGCACGCCGTCGCAACCCAGCTCCATGGCGATGGCGGCATCCGAGGCTGTGCCGACGCCGGCGTCCACGATGATGGGCACCTTCGCGTTCTCCAGGATCATGCGGATGTTGTAGGGATTGCGGATGCCAAGGCCGGAGCCGATGGGAGCGCCCAGTGGCATGACCGCTACACAGCCGATCTCTTCCAGGCGCTTGGCGATCAGCGGGTCGTCACTGGTGTAGACCATGACGTCGAAGCCATCCTTGACCAGTTCCTCGGCGGCCACCAGCGTCTCGGTGACGTTCGGGTAGAGCGTCTTCTGGTCGCCCAGCACTTCCAGCTTGACCAGTTTGTGGCCATCCAGCAGCTCCCGCGCCATGCGGCAGGTGCGCACGGCATCCGCCGCTGTGTAGCAGCCAGCGGTGTTGGGCAGGATCGTGTAGTCGCGTGGTGAGATCACCTCCAGCAGACTGCGCTCATTCTGATTCTGGCCCAGGTTCACGCGCCGGATGGCGACAGTGATCATCTGGGCACCGCTGGCCACCAGCGCGTCCCGGTTCTGCTCGAAACTCTGGTACTTGCCGCTGCCGATGATGAGGCGCGATGCGTAGTGTCTGCGCGCGATGAGCAAGGGGGAATCCTGTGGTGTCATGGAATACCTGCGTTCGTGTGGAGGGAGTGACTGCGCTCAGCCACCGCCGATGGCATGGACGATCTCGATGACGTCGCCCTCTTGCAGCACATGGCTGGCATGCTGACTGCGCGGGATGATGAGCTGATTGCATTCCAGCGCCAGTCGCGCTTCAGCGAGCTGCAGCGTGACCAGCAGGTCCTGCAGCGTCGTTCCCGCCGCGACCTCGGTTTGCGCCCCGTTGACCAGAATCTGCATCGTCTGCCTCATGCCTGGGCGCGAGCCATGGTCCAGGCCAGTGTCGTCCAGCCCGCCAGAAACGCCACACCACCGATTGGAGTGATGGCGCCCAGCCAGCGAATGCCGCTCAGCGCCAGCACGTAGAGGCTGCCGGAAAAGATGAGGATGCCGGCCATGAAAAGGTAGCCCGCGACGCGCAGGCCCGTCTGCGCCGGGAACTGCGTCACCAGGATGCCCACGGCCAGCATGGCCAGTGCGTGGTACATGTGGTACTGCACGCCGATCTGGAAAGTGGCCAGCAGGTCCGGCCCGAGCATGGATTTCAGTCCGTGGGCGGCGAAGGCGCCGAGCGATACGGCCACGAAGCCGTTGATTGCGGCCAGCACCAGCAGAATATTGTTCATAGCCGTCCTCGTTCCGGCGTCACACCGGGTTCCAGAAATGAAAAAGCCGCCAGGCAGTGACCCGAGGCGGCTTTTTCGGTGCAGGCCGGGATCACGCGGCGATCATGGCCTTGACCTTGTCCATGGCGTTCTTCTCGAGCTGACGAATGCGCTCGGCAGACACGTTGTACTTGGCTGCCAGCTCATGCAGCGTGGCCTTGTCTTCAGCCAGCCAGCGGCTGGTGATGATGTCACGGCTGCGCTCGTCGAGCTCGCCCATGGCCAGATACAGACTGTTGTTCGTGGTCTCTTCCCATTCCGCGGCCTCGATCGACTCCGCCATGTCGGAGGTTTCGTCCTCCAGGAAGTACGCCGGCGACTTGTAGGCCACGTCGTCGTCAGCATCCGGGTCGGCGTCGAAGGCCATGTCATAAGAGCTCATGCGGCCTTCCATCTGGCGCACGACCTTGGCGTCGACACCCAGTTCCTCGGCCATGGCCTGCGCTTCGTCGTTGGTCAGCCAGCCCAGGCTCTTCTTGGAGCTGCGCAGATTGAAGAACAGCTTGCGCTGCGCCTTGGTGGTGGCGATCTTCACGATGCGCCAGTTGCGCAGGATGAACTCATGCATCTCGGCCTTGATCCAGTGCACGGCAAAGGACACCAGGCGTACGCCCACATCGGGGTTGAAGCGCTTCACGGCCTTCATCAGACCGACGTTGCCTTCCTGAATGAGGTCTGCCTGCGAGAGACCGTAGCCGGCGTAGCTCTTGGCCAGGTGCACCACGAAGCGCAGGTGCGCGAGCACGAGCTGGCGTGCCGCATCGACGTTGTTCTCGTAGAAGTACTGATTGGCCAGTTCCCGCTCCTGCTCCGGAGTGAGGACAGCGATACTGTTCACGGACGCAATGTAAGCCGTCAAATCACGACCCGGAACCACGGGGCCCATAACCTGCAAACTTTTTCCGTTACTCATAATCAGCCTTTGACTCTCATCTATGTGCGTTGATTGAACCCTGCGACCAGCAAGAACGCCAGAACTACCGCGTTTTCAACCCTTGCGATTCGATTCTAGCACCGCCGCTTCGAGTCTGGCTACCAAGCCGCAGAGCCGCCCGGTGAACCTTGCAGACGCCCCGGAAGCACTGGGTGGGGGCGCCTTTGCTCATTTCAAGAGCAGGTTTCAACAACTTCTCCCGTGCTGGCCATTCGAATCTCTGCATGGCCGTGATCGAGACAGTCAATGCGCTCAGCGCGGCTCTATGGCAGCCAGGTGTTGCCGCACCGACAGCAGGGCCCCGAGCCAGCCCAGCAGACTGCCGCCCGCCAGCAGCAGGGCGCCGCCGCCAAGGCCGAGCCCTTGCGGGCGGTAGTCGCTGCCGTAGAGCGTGAGCAGGGTCTGGGCCGGCCCCTGCAGCAGGAGCATCCCCAGCCACAGCAGCAGGCAGGCGCCGATCGCGCCGCCCAGACCATAGAAGGCCCCGCAATAGAGAAAGGGCAGGGCGACATCGGCATCCGTGCCGCCCACCAGCTTGACCACGACAATCTCGGCCCGGCGTCCTTCGATGGCCAGACGAATCGTGTTGCCGGTCACGAAGGCAACGCCCAGGCACAACACCAGCAGCAGACCGGCAGCGGCCCGGCCGGCCAGTGCGAGAAGCTGCTGCAGGCGCTCGACCCAGGCCAGATCGAACTGCACGGACTGCACGCCGGGAAGGCCTTCCAGATCAGACAGCAGCGTCTGCGCCCCTGCGGCATCGAGCAGCCGGGGCGTCAGCACGATGACGCCAGGCAGGGGATTTTCAGACAGCGCCGCGAGAACGTCGCCCAGGCCGGAGTACTCGATGAATTCCTCCGACCCTTCTTCCGGCGAGACATAGCGTGCCTGCTGCACGTCCTCGCGCTGCCCCAGTTCCTGCACGAGGGTTTCCGCCTGCGCAGCGCTCACGCTGTCCTCCAGATAGACGGACACCTGACTGACGCCGCCGAGATTGCCGCTGAGGCCGCGAAGGTTGTCCAGCGTCAGCAGCAGGCCTACTGGCAGGACCAGCGCGATGCCGATCACTGCCACCGTCATGGCGGTGGCGACCGGGGTCTGCAGCAAGCGCTGCAGGCTCTGCCTGGCGGTGCGCCAGTGCGTCTGTGCCGCGGACTGGAGTGCGGAGCGCATTGTGCGACGGTGCTGCTGGGCGCCGGAGGCGCGTCTGGGCTTGCTCATGGGCGCGGCCCGCGCGCGGCGGGCTCGGCGCCCTGCCAGGCGTCCTGCACCACAGAGCCCTGATCCAGGGTCAGGATGCGATGCTGCAGACGGGTGATCAGCGACAGATCGTGGCTGGCAATCAGCATGCTGACGCCCACCTGATTGAACTGCTCGAACAGCTGCATGATCTCGGCGGCCAGCTCCGGGTCAAGATTGCCCGTGGGCTCATCGGCAAGCAGGATCTGCGGGCGGTTCACCACCGCCCGGGCTATTCCCACGCGCTGCTGCTCGCCGCCCGAGAGCTGCTGGGGATTCATCTTCTCCTTGCGCAGCAGGCCGACCTTGTCGAGCGCGGCACGCACCCTGCGATCAGCCTCGTGCTTCGGATAGCCCTCGATCTGCAGGGGCAGGGCGACATTGTCAAACACACTGCGGTCGAACAGCAGCTGGTGATCCTGGAACACCACGCCGATGCGGCGGCGATGAAAGGGGATCTGCTGGCGTGGCAGACGGCCGAGGTTGCGGCCATCCACCAGGATCTGCCCCTGGCTGGGCTTCTCCATGACCATGAGCAGCTTGAGCAGGGTGCTCTTGCCAGCCCCCGAGCGCCCCGTCAGGAAGGCCATCTCACCGTCGGCCAGCTCGAAGTTCACCTGGTGGAGGGCCTGGTGGCCACCGGGATAGCGCATGCTGACATTGTCGAACCGGATCATGCGAAGACCTGCTGCAGACGGTGAAACTCAGGACTGGGTGAAGAGGGCGTCGACGAATTCGCGGGCCTCGAAGGGACGCAGGTCCTCGGCGGTCTCGCCCACGCCGATGAAGCGGATCGGCAGGCCCAGCTCCTTGGCGATGGCGAACACCATGCCGCCCTTGGCCGTGCCGTCGAGCTTGGTCAGGGCGATGCCGGTGAGTTTGACGCATTTGTGGAAGCTGCGCGCTTGATTGAGTGAATTCTGACCAGTCGTGGCATCCAGTACCAGCAGCGTCTCGTGCGGCAGTGCCGGGTCCAGCTTCTTCAGCACGCGGGTGATCTTCTCCAGCTCCTGCATCAGATTGTCCTTGGTGTGCAGGCGTCCGGCAGTGTCGGCGATCAGCACATCGGCCCCCCGAGCGCGGGCGGACTGATAGGCATCGAAGATCACGGAGGCACTGTCGGAACCGGTGGGCTGGGCGATGACAGGAATCTGGTGACGCTCGCCCCAGACCTTCAGCTGTTCGACCGCCGCGGCACGGAAGGTGTCGCCTGCCGCCAGCACCAGCTTCTTGCCGTCCTTCTGCAGCCGGCGAGCCAGCTTGCCGATGGTGGTGGTCTTGCCGGCGCCGTTCACGCCCACCACCAGGATCACGTAAGGCCCCTCGGTGACAGGAATCTGCAGGGGCTGTTCGCAGGGCGTCAGCAGCTGGGTGAGTTCGTCCTTGAGACTGTCGAGCAGGGCCTCGGGGCTGGCGAGCTGGCGCCGGTCGAGCTTGCGGGTCAGGGCGCTGATGATGTGTTCGGTGGCGGCCAGCCCCATGTCGGCGGTCAGCAGCTGCGTCTCGATGTCCTCGAGCAGCGATTCGTCGATGGTCTTGCGGCCGAGAATCAGGGAGCTGAGGGAGTCTGCCAGTGCGGCGCGGGTCTTGCCGAGGCTCTGGCGCAGACGTGCGAACAGACCGCCGCTGGATTCCTCTGCAGCCGGTGCTGCTTCCACCGCGGCGGCAGAAGCAGAAGCCTCGGGGGCGGCCTCGACGGCATTCTGCGGCGTGGCGTCTGCCGTGGTGTCGGCCTTCTTCTTCAAGAAACTGAACATGGCTGAATGTCTTCTGAGGGTGCTGGGAAGGCCGGCTATGCTACCATCCTCCGCGATTCTTAAACACCGAGCCGCCGCCCCCACAGCCTCCCATGAAAACGCCCCGGGCCAGACCCGCCAATACTCTGCGCATCATTGCCGGCCAGTGGCGCAGTCGACGTCTGGCCTTCCCCGATGTCGAAGGCCTGCGTCCGACCGCCGACCGCGTGCGGGAAACCCTGTTCAACTGGCTGCAGGAAAGCATCGCCCGCGAAGACTGTCTGGATCTGTTCGCCGGCAGCGGGGCTTGCGGCATGGAGGCGCTCTCACGCGGTGCGCGCCATGTCACCTTCGTCGACAGTTCCGCGGCGGCCACGGCGGCCATCCGCCAGAATTTGTCTCTGCTCGGCGCCGTGGGGGGGCAGGTGGTCTGCGAGGATTCCCTGCGTTGGCTGCAGCAGCAGAGTCCCCAGGCTCGTTTCGGCCTGGTCTTCCTCGACCCACCCTTCGCGGCCGATCTGCTGGCACGCAGCGCGGCGGCGCTGGAAGCGAGTGGCCTGCTGCGCGACGGGGCCCTCCTTTATGTGGAGTCGGCGCAGCCCCTGACCACGCTGGCCCTGCCGCAGGGCTGGCGAGCGCTCAAGGTGAAGCAGGCCGGCAATGTCCACTTCGGTCTGTATCAGCGTCAGGCCGGCACTGTGACCAGCCCATGAATGCCGCCGATTTCCAGTCCCCATGGTGGTTGCCCGAGGCGCACAGCCAGACGCTGTGGCGCCGCTTCCTGCCCGCCAATGGCCTGCATCGACGCCGTCAGCGCGTGGAATTGCAGGACGGCGATTTCATCGACATCGACTGGGTGGATGCCGCCGGCGACGCCTTCCTGCCGGTGATCCTGCTGTTGCACGGCCTGTGCGGCTGCTCGGCCTCGCCCTACATCCTCTCCCTGCAGCGCCTGCTGCATGCGCAGGGCTACACCAGCGTGGCGATGAACTTCCGCGGCTGCAGTGGCGAGATCAACCGCCTGGCGCGCGCCTATCACTCGGGCTGCAGTGAGGACGTCGAGGAAGTGTTCCAGGCGGTGCGTCTCGCGGTGGGCCCGCGCGCAGTGGTGGGAATCGGCTTCTCGCTGGGCGGCAATGTGCTGCTGCACTGGCTGGCCCGGCGCCCGGCCGGCCAGGGCGTGATCGGGGCAGTGGCGGTGTCGACCCCCTTTGCACTGGCCTATTGCTCGGAGGCGCTCAATACCGGCTTGAGCAAGCTCTACGGTCACTACTTCCGCCGGCGTCTGGTGCGCGACGTGATGGCCAAGCTCGCCTACTTTCGCCTGCAGGGCTGGCAGGAGCAGGCCGAGCGCCTGGCCGCACTGGGCGATCTGCGCCGGCTGCGCACGCTGTGGGAGTTCGATGATCAGGTCACCGCGCCCCTGCATGGCTTCGATGGTGCGCGTGACTACTACGATCGCTGCAGCAGCGGCACGCTGCTGCCGGACATCGCGCTGCCCACCGTGCTGATCCAGAGTCGGGATGACCCGATCATCCCCGCACGCTCCTTGCCCGACCCAGCGCGCCTGCCGGGTCACGTCCGACTGCTGCTGACTGCGGCGGGCGGCCATGTCGGCTTCACCAGCGCGCGCGAGCCGGACTGGCTGGAACAGCGCATTCTGCAGGCCATTCAGACACTTGATTGAGGTGGTCGGGGGCATTGATTAGAATGGCCGCGGCTTGAGCGTGGCGCCCGCCAGGGTGCCGGGGCAGCACATCAGAAACCCGGGGGAGGGGCCCACCCTCCACCGTCAGGGGGCAACCATGAAGATCGCCGTCTATCCCGGCACGTTCAACCCGATCACCAACGGCCACACCGACCTGGTCGAGCGCGCGGCCCGGCTGTTCGACCACATCATTGTGGCGGTGGGGATCAACCGGCAGAAGACCACGACCCTTTCGGCACAGACCCGGGTGGAGCTGGCCTCGCAGGTGCTCGGTCATCTGCCGAATGTGGAAGTGTGCGCCTTCGATACCCTTCTGACCGACTTCGTGAAGCAGCGCGGCGCCAACATCATCCTGCGCGGCCTGCGCACGGTGGCGGACTTCGAGTACGAGTTCCAGCTGGTGGGCATGAACCGGGTGCTGGAACCTTCCATCGAGACGGTCTTCCTGGCGCCTGCCGAACACCTGTCCTACATCTCTTCCACACTCGTGCGCGAGATCGCGTCCTATGGCGGCGACATCTCCAAGTTCGTCCACCCCGTCGTGGCCGCCGCCATGATGGCGCGAGCAGGGCAGGAGTAGCCGCGCCTCAGCGCTGGCACTGGGGGCAGAACACCGTGCTGCGCTGGCCCAGACGCACTTCCTTCAGCGGCGCCGCGCAGTGCGTGCAGGGCTGACCCCCGCGTCCGTAGACGTGGAGGGACTGCTTGAAATAGCCCGGCTTGCCGTCGCCTCCCACGAAATCCCGCAGGGTCGTGCCGCCCATCGCGATCGCACGGCCCAGAATCTCCCGGATGCAGTCTGCCAGGCGGTCACAGCGTGCCGCCGAGAGTCTCCCGATAGCCAGAGTCGGACGGATGCCCGCCATGAACAGCGCCTCGTTGGCATAGATGTTCCCCACGCCCACCACGACATGACTGTCCATGATGAAGGCCTTGACCGAGGTCTTGCGGCCACGCGAACCCTCGAACAGCGTCCTGCCACTGAAATGTTCGCCCAGCGGCTCCGGCCCGAGCGACTGCAGCAGCGGGTGGCGCTGCGGATCGTCCTTGAGCCAGAGCATGCAGCCGAAGCGGCGCGGGTCGCAGTAACGCAGCACGCGCTCGCCCGGCAGCACCAGGTCGATGTGATCGTGAGGGAGTCTTGGCTCGTATGCAGGAACAATCCGCAGGCTGCCGGACATGCCCAGGTGGATCAGCAGGCAGCCATCGCCGGCGAACAGCAGCAGGTACTTGCCGCGCCGCTGCATGCGCTCGACATGGCGCCCGGGCAGCTCCCGCGCCAGGGAGTCAGGCACCGGCCAGCGCAAGTGAGGATTGCGGACAACGACTTCAAGAATCTGTTGTCCAAGCACGTGCGGGGTGATCCCGCGCAGGGTGGTTTCGACTTCGGGCAGTTCTGGCATGGAGGTTCCGCGAATGAATTCAGAGCTCGGAAGTGCCGTGTTTTGGTGCACGGGGCCCGTGTTTACAGCCCCGGAGGCCCGGTGTATAAGTGGCACGTGCGATGCATGCACTATAGTGTGCAAACCGCTGCAATTACAGGGGATTGAACGCAGACCACCGCGTTCTGGGTCTGTAGTCACGCAAGTATTTCGCTGACAGGTAAACCGCAGGTCTGCAGTATGCGTTGACGCCTTCGGCGCGACGCAGGAAGCGGGCGCTTCCACGAGTATTCAACGCTAACGTGACACGTCAGGGTTGCTCCGTGAAATTTTCCGGCCGACAGGAATTGCTGATCATCGCCACCGTGCTGCTGGGCAGTGCGGCAGGCGGCACACTGGCACAGGATGCGCGCGAGACACGCACCGATCTGAGCTCGGCCATGGCGGCAAACGCGGCCGAAGGCGAGGTGGACGAGACGGTGCCCCTGGTGCAGGTGCTGCACCTGGAACCGCCGATCGCGCTCAGCCGGGTCGAGAGCGAAGAGGCCGCCGCGCTGATCGCCGCGTTCATGCAGCCGGCGCCGGCGCCGCAGATCGAGAATCCCCTGCCCGTGTTTGCCGATCTCTCGCTGGAGCAGCAGGCCTATCTGGAGCGGCTGCAGGATATCGGCAGCTACGAGCAGGCGCTGGAAGAACTGGAGTACGAAGGCGGGGCCTGGAGCCAGGAGGTGGCGCAGGAACTCGAGACGCTCGGCGGCCTGCTGCTGCAGCAGGGCGAGTTCGAGCAGGCCGTCACGGTGTTCGATCGCGCCGTGCACATCAACCGCGTGAATCACGGGCTCTTCAGCCCGGAACAGGTGCCATTGGTGCAGCGAGTCGTGGACAGCCATGTCGCGCTGGGGCAGTGGAAAGAGGCCGATGAACAGCAGCAGTACGCCTTCTATGTGCAGACGAAGGCCTACGGCGCGAATGATCCGCGCATGATCTCGGTGTTCGAGGACATGGCACGCTGGAATCTCACCTCGTTCTATCGCGGGGTGGATGAAGACCCGACACTGCGCCTGTTGCAGACCTTCATGCTCTATCGTGCAGCGGCAGACACGGTGGTGAGCCATTTCGGGCCGCGCGACCCGCGCTATCTGCCGCTGCTGAAGAAAACGGCCGACGCGTCCGACATGATGACCCGCTTCGCCATGCCCGGCACCAGTGTAAGCACGCCGAACAATCCGAACATCCGCATGGTGTCGGAGTTTGCCGGTCGTTCCACCCGCCCGCAGGGCGGCGGCGGTGGTGAGGTGGCATTGGCCAGGATCGTCGACTTTTACGCCGATGAAAGGCGACCGGACACACAGGAAACACGTATCATGCTGGCCCGCGCGCGTGCTGAGCTTGCGGACTGGTATCTGCAGCGTGACCGCCGGCAGGCCGCCTTGCGCCTCTACGAGGAAGCCTGGCAGGCGCTGGCCGAATCCGACGGTCCGGAGCTGGCGCAGCAAGTGTTCGGCGAGATCGCGTTCCTGCCGTCCTTCACGAGCTTCGCGGCCGAGAAGAAGGAGGCGCTGGGCCTGAATGTGGACTCCGGCGCCCGCATCGGCCATGTGGATGTGTCTTTTCATGTCAGCCGCTATGGCCGCATGACGGACTTCGCTGTCCTGAGTCAGGAGCCGCCCGAGCTGCGCCGCATCGAGCTGCAGATCATCGGTGCGATGCGTGACCGGATGGCGCGGCCGAAGATGGTGGAAGGGCACACGGTGGACTCGCCCGACGAACGTTACAGGATTCATTTCTGGTATTGAGGGCCGCCGTGGTGCGGACCTGGTTGCAACAGCCCCCGGGCAGAGGCAGGACATCATGAACACAGCCGTGTCGAAACAGTGGTTGCTGGCAGGCGCCATCGCGCTGGTGCTGGCGGGATGCGAGTCCACCAGTCAGCAGCAATCGTCGCAGAGCTCGATGCCGTCGATGCCCTCCAGTTCGTCCTCGTCCTCCTCGTCGCCCTCGGTGTCCATGCCGTCGCCGTCGATGCCGAGCAGTTCAAGTTCGAGCTCCAGTTCCAGTTCTTCGTCCAGTTCCAGCAGCGCGTCCTCGGCCGGACGCAGCGGTAGTCCGTCCATGCCTGCACCGGCGGGACGCGAGACGGCCTCGGGCAGCGCCACTTCCAGCGGGTCGGCAGCGACGGCAGGGGGCAGCGTGATGCCCGCCACGGCCGGCAGTCAACCCGGTTCTGCCGGGGCGCAGACCGCCAGCGCCGGCACCACCCAGGGCAGCAGCGGCGGCGCACAGCGTGACACGGCCGGCGGCCAGGTCGGCCAGACGGGCGCCAGCGGGGCTTCCGGGGGCACGACCGCCGGCACGGCAGGAGGCTACAGTCTGGACAATCTGCCGGGCGGGCTCGGCGATGGCGGCACCGGCCCGATGACAGCGGCCGAACGCCAGGCCGTGCTGAACGGCGCGCTGAATCGGGGCTATGAAGAATTCGATGGGGTGATCCTGGCCGAGCGTGCGCGCGCCCAGGCCGAGGCCAATGCTGCTCGCAACACCGAGATTCCCGGCGAAGAGGCCGACGGTGGAGGGGGCGGCGGTGGCGGTGGCGCCGCAGGTGCTGGCGGCCCCGTCATCGTGGCAGCGCCTCCCGGTGGCGCCCCCACTGGTCCGCAGGGCATTCCCGGCGCGGGCGGCGGCCAGGGTGCCGAGACCGACCAGACTTTCCCGCCGCCCGAGGACATCCCGAGCGGGCGTGACGATGACATCGTGGCCCGTCAGCTGCGTGAGGCGGCCATGCGTGAACCCGACCCGGTGTTGCGCGAGGCGCTCTGGGATGAATACCGACGTTACACAGGACTGAGTCAATGAGCATGAACATCTCCTCCGTGCGCATGAGTGTGCTGGCACTGCTGAGCGTCCTGCTGCTGGCGTGTTCGACCACGACGGTGAAATCCACCCAGTACGTTCAGGTGGTGCAGGACACCGCACCGCCCGAAGACCTGCTGCTGGATGTCGGGGTCACGGTCTTCGATCCGGGCATCGACGAGCTCGACCGTGACGAGGAAGAGCGGGTCAGTCCGGCCATTCGCAATGCCGAGGCCCGCTACGCGCCCTTCCTGCTGGCGGAAACCCTGCAGCGCTCCGGCAACTGGGGCGCGGTGCGCGTGCTGCCCAATGAAACCTCGACCATGGATGTCTATATCCACGGCCAGATCCTGCAGTCCGATGGCGAAGGCATGCGCATCCACATCAGCGTGCGCGATTCCACCGGGGCCATCTGGTACACCAAGGAATACGAGGAGCACATCAGCGAGTTCGCCTACGAAGCCTCCCAGCGTCAGGCCAATGACCCGTTCCAGGTGATCTACAACACCATCGCCAATGACCTGCTGGCCTGGCGCAAGGCGAACCTCACGGAGCAGCGCATCGGCACCATCCGCACCGTGTCGGAACTGCAGTTCGCCCGCAATTTCGCGCCAGAGCTGTTCGAGCAGTACCTGAGCGTGAACAATCGCGGCATCACTGAGGTGGTGCGCCTGCCGGCGGACAATGACCCGTCGCTGCAACGTATCCGCGAGATCCGCCAGCGCGACAATCTGTTCGTGGATACCGTGCAGGACTACTACGCCAATTACGCCCGGCAGATGCGCGTGCCCTATGATTCCTGGCGCGAGCAGAGCTACCAGGCAACGATGACGCTGGATCAGGTCGAGGCCTCGGCCCGCCGCCGTTTCATCGCGGGCACGGTCGCGATCGTCGGGGGCATCGCCGCCGCCACCAGCAGCAATGCGGCCGTGCAGACCGGCGCCCTGGTCGGCGTGGGAGCCGGTGCCTACATGATCAAGAGCGGCTTCGACAAGAGCGCGGAGGCCGAGATCCACATTGCCGCCCTGCAGGAGCTTGGCGAGTCGCTGGAACAGGAAGTGGCGCCCAGGATGATCGATCTGGACGACCGCACCATCATGCTCAACGGCACGGTGGAGGAGCAGTACAAGCAGTGGCGCGACATTCTGGTGGAGATGTACCAGGCTGAAACAGGGGGCATCTGACGTGCAGGGGTGGCCGCCGCGCGGCCGCCACTGCGGGTGCACAAGGCAATGACAGAACATGATCTGAACGACAAGACTCTCCCCGGTGCCGCGCCCGCCGCCGGCCTGCGCCCGCTGGCGGCCCGGCCGGGCCCGTCCCCGCTGGTGTGGCTCATGCTTGGGGTGCTCATCCTGCTCGCTCTGGCGGTCATCTTCGTGCTGCCCGGCGTGGTGGCCGAATACGAACTGCCGCTGACCCCGCGCGCCCAGGTGGAACAGGTGCAGACGCCTGCCACTGCGGCCGCGCCCACCCTCAATCCTGTCTCGCCCTTCGAGGAAGCCCAGCGTGCGCGGCAGCGCCAGGAAGCGCAGGAGGTGCTCTCGTCCCTGCTGGAGCGGCAGACCGCCCTGGAGGATCTGCAGGTGAGCCGCTGGGCACAGCCGGCCTATGACGAGGCCCTGAGCTTCGCCCGCGCGGGCGACGAAGCCTATCGCACGCAGGTCTTCGATCAGGCCGCCGAACAGTACCGCCTTGCCGACACCGCGCTGGCGCAGCTGCAGGACTCCATTCCCCAGGTGCTCGCCGATGCCCTCGCCCGGGGCAATGCCGGGCTGGAGGCGGGTGATGCCGCCCTGGCCACCGATGCCTTCTCGCTGGCCCTGCTGCTGCAGCCCGGCGCCGCCGAGGCCCAGAGCGGCCTGCAGCGCGCCGCGACCCTCGACCAAGTGAATGCGCTGCTGGCGCAGGCGGAACAACAGCGCAGTGCCGGCGCGCTGGACGACGCCCGCAGCACGCTGGAACAGGCGCTGGCGCTGGACGCTGCGCACGCCGGGGCGCGCGGCCAGCTCGACGCGGTTCGCCAGGCCATCAGTGACAATGCCTTCACCCGTGTGATGTCCAGCGGCTTCGCGGCCCTGCAGACCGGCGACAGTGACGCCGCCATCGCCGCCTTCGAGCAGGCGCTGGTCATGCGCCCGGGCAATCCGGAGGCCCAGGAAGCCATCACCCAGACGCGCGATCAGCTGGCCGTCAGCCGCATCAACGAGCACCGCGATGCGGCGCAGAGCCATGTGGCCGCCGAGCAGTGGGAATCCGCCGTGGCCGAGTACGACGCCGCCCTGGCCATCGACGCGGCGCTGGTCTTCGCCATCGACGGCCGCGACTACGCCGCCAAGCGGCTGCAGCTGGATCGCTTGCTGCAGGACGCCATCGACCAGCCGGAGCGCCTGGCCGACATCGCCGTGCATGCCCAGGCGGTGCAGGTCTACTACACCGGGCTGGCGCTGGAAAACCCCGGCCCCCGCCTGCAGCAGAAGCTGAGTCAGGTGGAAGTCCTGCTGGCCCGTGCCCAGGTGCCCGTGGATGTGCAGCTGCTGTCCGACAATCTCACCGAAGTCACGCTGTATCAGGTCGGCGTGCTGGGCCGCTTTCAGAGCCAGACGCTCAGCCTGAAGCCCGGTCGCTATGTCGCCGTGGGCACGCGCCCCGGCTATCGAGACGTGCGCACGGAATTCGAGGTGGGCTTTGACAATCGCAGTGCGCCGGTAACGGTGGCCTGTACGGAAGAAATCGTCGCGGTCAACAGGCGCTGAGCTCATGCAGGATCATTCGAAACCCACAGCCGCGCCCGGTGGCGATTCCGCCTCCGTCGAATTCGCGGAAGCCATCGTCCCCATCGACTTCACGCCGCCCGATGCGACACCGCGCCGCGCCGGCCTGCGCCTGCGCTGGCCGCACTTCTTGGTCGCCGGCTTCCTGGTGGTGGCGGGGGTGTGCGGCTGGTTTGTCCTCACCGCGCGCTCGGTGCTGGTGCAGGTCGAACCGATCACCGCCAGCGTGGAGTTTCTCGACGGCTTCCAGCTGGCGCTGGGAGGGCGCACGCTCTTGCTGCCGGGCAGCTACGAGGTGCTGATCCGCAATCCCGGTTATCACGAGGAACGCGTCACTCTCGCGGTGGGCGAGGAGCAGGCCCAGGACTTCCCCGTGCTGCTGCGCGAGCTGCCCGGACTGGTGAACATCGAGGCACAGGGCGAGAGCGGCCCGCTTGCCGGCGCCCTGGTGCTGCTTGACGGCCAGGAACTGGGCCGCACGCCCCTGCGAGGGCTGGAAGTGGAGCCGGGGGACTACGAACTGAGTGTGCAGGCCGAGCGTTATCTGCCGTTGACGCAGCCGCTCACCGTGCTTGGCCGCTCCCAGCAGAACGATGTCGCGCTGAGCCTCGCGCCTGCCTGGGGCGACATCAGCTTCAGCACCACGCCGCCAGGGGCTGAAATCCTGGTGGACGGGCAGCTGATCGGCACCACGCCTTACACCGGCGAAATCCTGGAAGGTGAGCACGAGCTCACCCTGAAACTGACGGCACACAAGGCCTGGCAAGGCGAGCTGGTGGTGCGTGCGGGCGAGCCTCAGCAGCTGCCGCCCGTGAGTCTGGAGCGCGCCGACGGTCTGGTGTTCATCCGCTCCCAGCCCAGTGGTGCCAATGTCACCATCAATGGCGAATTCCGCGGGCAGACTCCTTTGGAAGTGGCACTGGCGCCCGGTCGTGCCCACGAAGTCACGCTGTTCCGCAGCGGCTTCAACGCCGCCAGCCGCACCCTCGAGACCCGTCCCGACGAAGAGCAGGACATCACCGTGCCGCTGGTGCCCATCACGTCCTCCGTGCGCATCGTTGCCGAGCCGGCCGACGCGCTGGTCTACGTGGACGGCGAGCTGCGCGGCCCGGCCAATCAGACGCTGGAGCTGATGGCGGCCAGCCAGGTCATCGAGATCCGTCAGGAAGGCTATGTGCCGCATACCGTCAGCTTCACCTCGCGTCCCGGGCTGGAGCAGGAGCTGCGCGTCACACTGAAGTCACTGGAAGAGGCGCGGCTGGAGGCGATCCGCCCGGTCATCACCACCGCTGCCGGGCAGTCCCTCACGCTGCTCTACCCTGGCCAGTTCACCATGGGCGCGTCGCGACGCGAGCCGGGGCGCCGGGCCAACGAGGACCTGCGCGAAGTGCGCCTGGAGCGTCCGTTCTATCTCTCCCCGCATGAAGTCACCAACCTGCAGTTCCGCGCCTTCCGGCCCGAGCATTCCTCGGGCACGCTGCAGGGGCAGACCATCGATCTGGACAACCAGCCGGTGGTGCAGGTCACCTGGAAGGACGCCGCGCTCTACTGCAACTGGCTGAGCGAACAGGAAGGACTGCCGCTGTTCTACCGGGTGGAAGGCGACGAGGTGGTGGGCTTCAACCCCGAGGCCACGGGCTACCGCCTGCCCTCTGAAGCGGAATGGGAATGGGCTGCACGCACCGACGGCAACGGCAACACCCTGCGTTTCCCCTGGGGCGAGCAGATGCCGCCGCCCGAGCGCGCCGGCAATTTCGCCGACGTCTCCGTGCGCAGCTTCATGGGCGCCTACATGGCCGGCTACGACGACACCTTCCTGGGCACCGCGCCGGTGGGGCAGTTCCCGGTGAATGCCCGCGGCATGCATGACATGGCCGGCAATGTCTCGGAATGGGTGCACGATCACTACGGCACCGTGCTGAGCGTGGGCAGCAGCGTGGAAGTCGACCCGCTGGGGCCGACCGAAGGCGCCTATCACACCATCAAGGGCTCGAGCTGGGCCCACAGCACCGTCACCGAGATCCGCCTGTCCTACCGTGACTTCGGCGATACCGCACGCAACGACCTGGGCTTCCGCATTGCCCGCTATCTGGAGGAATGAACCATGCGAATTGCCGTGGCAGTGGCCCGTATCCTGTTCCTCATGGCCGGCCTGTGGGCAGGCTCGGCACTGGCCCAGACCGCGACCGACCAGGCCGGTGACGCCGGCCAGACGCCGGCAGGGCAGACCGAGGAGCCGGCCGATGACGGTGCAGCCATGCCCGACGATGCCCTGAACCCCGACGCCCAGGATATCGCCCAGGTGGGGGATGACGCCGACGCGTCGCCCGGGCGCTTCATTCCGACCGAGCAGCTCTCGCAGGATCTGGGCGCCTCCTTTCCGGTGGACATCTGAGGCCGGCGCGCCTCGCCACCGCCACACAATGACTGACACAAGGGTCCGTGCATGAAGCAGAACTATCTCTCCGAAGTGATCTACCAGGTTTTCGCCCTGATCATCTGCGTGATCGTGGTCCACACGGTCTATGTGGCGGTGATCCTGCCCAATGCCGAGCTGGTGCTGGAACAGCAGGCCGCGCTGCAGGCGGCCGACGACACCTACGTCGCCGAGCGCTCGATGTACGTGATCCTGCGCGACATCGAGCAGGAGACCTGCATCATCCTGATGTTCTGGGCCCTGTCGATCATCGGCATGAAGACCCGCCGCGTGCTGCAGGAGCGTGCGCTGCTGGATCGTGAACTGCTGCAGGTTTCCGATGGCACCAGCATCCTGCCGGAGGACGCCCGGCATTACGCCCGGCCGGTGCAGGCGTTGCCCGATCAGGAGCGCAGCTTCCTGCTGCCGCGCGCGGTGCTGTCGGGCCTGCACCGTTTTGGCAGCACGCGCAGCATCCAGGACGCCTCCAACACCATCAAGGACATCTGCACCGGCGAGGCCGATCGCCTGGACAGCGAGCTTAGCATCGTGCGCTACATCGCCTGGGCCATTCCCTCCATCGGCTTCATCGGCACGGTGCGCGGCATCGGCGCCGCGCTGAGTCAGGCACATCAGGCCGTGAGTGGCGACATCCTGGGCGTGACGGTGAGTCTGGGCGTGGCCTTCAACTCCACCTTCGTGGCGCTGGTCACCAGCATCCTGCTGATGTTCCTGCTGCACCAGCTGTTGCTGCTGCAGGACCGCCTGGTGCTGGATTCCCAGAATTACTGTGACGAGCATCTGCTGCGCTATCTGCAGGTGCCGGACAAGGAAGCCATGCAATGAGAGTGCGGGTGCTCGAACTCAACGATGCCGGGCTGCGCCTGAGCGATGAGAGCGGGGTGCTGCTCAGCAGCCCCGGCTATGCGTTGGTCATGCCCAAGCGCATCGAGTTCGGCGAGAGCGCCCGCAGTCAGAGCCGGCTCAATCCGCTGCATTGCTTCAATCAGTTCTGGCACCGGCTGAGCCTCGACCCGTTTCCCCGGCCTGTGGCCCATTTCCGTCACAACGCCGACCTGGCCTATTCCCACCTGCAGGACCTGGCCCGCACCGCCGAGCTTGAGGGGGATGTGCTGCTGGCTGTGCCCGGCAGCTTTTCCCGCACCCAGCTGGGCATCCTGCTGGGTCTGATCAAGAGCAGTCCGCTGCGTGCCGTCGGCATCGTCGACAGCAGCCTGGCCGCCGCGCTCGCCCAGCCCGTGCAGGACAGCCTGATCCACGTGGATCTGCACCTGCATCAGGTGGTGTTGACCCGCCTGCAGCGCCAGGGCGACGACATCGTGCGCGAGAACGTCGCGCTGGTGCCGGGCACGGGCTGGGTCAATCTCAGTGACAGCCTGCTGCAGCTGATCACCCAGGCCTTCATCGCCCAGTGCCGCTTCAACCCTCAGCACAATGCCGAGTCCGAGCAGAAACTGCTGGATGCGCTGCCCGGCTGGCTGCTGGAGGACGGCGACGCTGCGCAGGGGCAGAGCGCGCGCGATGAGGACGAGGTCCGCTCGACCCTGCAGATCCGTCTCGAGCACAACGGCACCGTGCACCAGGCCCGCCTGCCACGCAGCAGCCTGCAACAGCGCCTGCAGCCCTTCTACCAGAAGATCGTGCAGCAAATCGATGCGCTCGACCCGCAGGGCGAGAGCACGCTGCTGTTGTCCGAGCGGGTGCAGACCCTGCCGGGCCTGGCGGATCATCTGCGCAGCCACGCCGGCGGTGGCGTGCGCGGCCCGGCCAGCCATGACGAGCACACCATTGCGCGTGTCTGCCGGGAGTACGGCAGTGCGCTGATCAGCCCCGCCGACACGCTCGCCCATGTCACCCGGCTGCGCCTGGGCGCGTCCGCGCACACGACTTCCGCCGCTGTGCACAGCCCGCTGCCCACGCACCTGCTGCTGGCGCATCAGGCCCGCCGCCTGCGCGACGGTCTGCAGCTACTGCAGGATGACGCCGGCGAGGGGCAGCTGCAGATGCCGCGGCCCGGCCAGACCCCGGCGGCCCGCCTGCTGGGCAGCATCGTGCGCGAGGACGGCCACTTCGCGCTGCACGCGGCGCAGGGGCTGCAGATCAACGGCCAGAGCGTGCACGGCGCCCATCGCCTGGCACTGGGCGACTGCCTGCAGACGGCGGATGGACGCCTGCGCCTCGACGTGATCCGAGTGAGGGAGCACGATGAGTAGAAAGCGACGCGGCGCCTTCAGTCCCATGAGCCTGGCCTTTCTCGACGTGATGTCCTGCGGCTTCGGCGCTGTCGTGCTCATCTTCCTGATCCTCGACCATCAGCTGAGCGAACAGCCCCAGCCGGCCGATGTGGACACCTCGGCCGAGGTGCGTCTGCTGGAAGAAGAGATCCGTATCGGCGAAGAGAACCTGGTGCGCGCCCGCAACATCCTGGCCGAAGTCGATCTTGAAGTGGTCGAAGCCCAGGGCCTGGCCGACCGCATCCAGGACGAGATCAACAGCTTCCTGGCCCAGCTTGCCGCGCTGGAGAACACCGTGGCCAGCGAGGAGGCGCTGGAACAGCTGCGTGCCGACATCCGCTCGCTGGAGGAAGAACTGCTGCGCCTGCAGGCCAGCGCCGTGGAGCAGACGGGCACCAGTGCCCGGGCCTTCGTGGGCGAGGGCGACCGGCAATACCTGACGGGCATGTTCCTGGGTGGCAACCGCGTGCTGATCCTCATCGACACCTCCGCCAGCATGCTGGATGAAACCCTGGTGAACATCCTGCGTACCCGCAACATGGCCGACGAGAACAAGCGCAGTGCCGACAAGTGGCAGCGCGCCGTGCGCACGGTGGAGTGGATCAGCAGCCAGATGCCGGTGGCGAGTCAGTACCAGATCTACGGGTTCAACACCGATGTGACGCCGGCGCTGGCCGGCACCGAAGGCAGCTGGCTGGAAGTGGCCGACCGCGATCAGCTCAATGGCGCCATCACCAGCGTGAAGCAGATGGTGCCCGCCAACGGCACCAATCTGGCCGAGGTGTTCCAGGCCGCCGCGCAGCTGTCGCCGCCGCCGGACAACATCTATCTGATCACCGACGGCCTGCCCACGCTCTCCAGCGTGGCCTCGAATGACACCCTGGTGACGCCGGCAAGAAGACTTGAACTTTTCGAGGACGCGGTGGAGTATCTGCCCAACCGTGTACCAGTGAACGTGATTCTGCTGCCCCTGGAAGGCGATCCGGCGGCGTCCGCTGCCTACTGGCAGCTGGCGCAGATCAGCAGGGGCTCGTTCCTCAGTCCAGCACGAGATTGGCCCTGATGCCCAGACGACGCAACGACTCCGATACCGATGCCTCGAGCATCGCCTTTCTCGACGTCATGTCCTGCGGATTCGGCGCGATGGTCCTGTTGCTGATCATCACCGACAGCACGCCGCCCGCCTCGATCGAGACTGCGCTGGTGCCGCAGGAAGCGCCGATCCTCGACCTGCAGCAGCAGCTGTTCGAGATCCGTGGCGAGACCACGGTGGTGAACCGGGATCTGAACTCCAAGCGCGAGCAGCTCTCGGCGTATCAGGAACGCATCGCCAATCTGCAGCGCGAGCTCTACGCCGTGCAGGGCCGCTACAACAGCTCCACCAGTGTGGCCGACGAGCGCATCGTCGAGGCGCAGCGCCTGGCCAGTGCCAAGCAGTCTCTCACCGCCGAGATGGAGCGTCTGCTGGGCCAGGAGTTCTCGCGGCGCAACAATCTGGTGGGTGGCATCCCGGTGGACAGCGAGTACATCATCTTCGTGATCGACACCTCGGGCAGCATGTTCCAGAACGCCTGGCCCAAGCTGTTGCAGACGGTCAATGACACGCTGGATGTCTATCCGGAGGTCAAGGGCATCCAGGTCATGAACGACATGGGCGACTACATGTTCGACTCTTTCCGTGGCCAGTGGATCGGCGATTCGCCCGAGCAGCGCGCCGTCATCATGCGCACGCTGCGCAACTGGAGCCCGTTCAGCAACAGCAGTCCGGTGGAAGGCGTCACGGCGGCCATCAACACGTATTATCAGCCCGACCGCAAGATCAGCATCTACGTGATGGGTGACGACTTCCAGCCCGGCGGCTCCGTCACCCAGGTGCTGCGCACCATCGACCGGCTCAATGCCAAGGATGCCGACGGCAATCCGATGGTGCGCATTCATGCGGTTGGTTTTCCGGTCATCTTCGCGTTGGAACCGCGCTATCATCAGAGCGTCTACCGCTTTGCCAATCTGATGCGGGAGATGACCCAGCGCAATGGCGGGACCTTTGTAGGATTGAACAGTTTCGAATAGACCTTCACCACGACCATGTCGTCAAGAGAGGCACGATGTTCGCAGTCACGGGGAACAGGAAGACGTCCGGCACGCGCTCGTGGCGGGCGCTGCTGCTGGTGGGCGTGCTTGCCCTGCTGAGCGCCTGCGGGGCCAGCTCGCTGGTGGTGGAGGGCAGCTATCCCACGCCGGCGGTGCGCAAGATACCGCTCTCCCTCGGCCTGTATTTGAGCGAGGATCTGCGCAATTTCCTCTACATCGAGTACACCGAGACTGGCGCGGAAGAATACCGGGTGTCCAGCGGTCAGACACACGTGCAGATGTTCAGCACCCTGCTGCCCGCCATGTTCGAGCAGGTGCAGGTGCTCGAGTCCATGGACGCCGCCCCCGGCGCCGGGGTGGATGCCGTGTTCGCCCCCAGCATCGAGGAATTCCAGCTGGCCCTGCCGCAGAAGACGCGGCTCGATTCCTATGAAGTCTGGGTGAAGTACAACATGCGTCTGCTGGGCCCGGACGGCGCGTATATCGCAGACTGGGTGCTCACCTCCTATGGCAAGACGTCGATGGAAGGGCTGCTCAGTGTCGAGGGCGGCATCAACGAGGCCACGGTGAGCGCGCTGCGCGATCTGGCCTCCAATTTCGCCCTGAGTTTCGGTGCCGTGCCTGAAGTGCGGGACTGGCTGGCAAGCAGGCAGAACGTGGTGAGCAATCAATAGGTTTTCCGGGTGACACAGGTGGATCTGCCCGCAGAGGCAGGCGAGAGGCGGTTATGACTACCAGCAAATTCGTCCGGCAGGGATTTCCACTCTGGCTTCTGGCAGTGCTGCTGACGGCCTGCACGACCACGACGGTCGATGAGTTCCGCCAGGGCGAGACGGGCATCGAATCCCACGAGGCCATCGTGATCCTGGGCCGCCGTCAGGGCAGCACCTACGAAACCCGCGAGGAATTCGTCAATTGCGTGGGCGAACGCGTTTCCCGTGGCAGCGGTGCCATCCGCGTGATCCCCGAAAAGGAATTCGTCGACTCGCTCTTTCCCTGGTTCGAACCCCGCACGGCGCCGCTACGCACCAGTGATCTGCAGGCGTTGATGGAAGAGCAGGTGGTGGCGGACAAGATCGAGGAATACGGCGTGCGCTACATCGTATGGGTGGATGGCCAGACCGAGACCACCAACCGCACCGGCTCCATTTCCTGTGCCGTCGGGCCTGGCGGCGGGGGCTGTTTCGGCTTCGGCTCCTGGGAGGATGACGCCAATTTCGATGCCCGCGTGTGGGACGTGTCGTCCTTCGCCAACGTCGGCACCATCAGCACCGATGCCACCGGCCAGTCCTATGTGCCGGCGGTGGTGGTGCCCATTCCCCTGATCGCGCGGGTGGAAGCCAATGCCTGCAGCAGCCTGGCCACGCAGCTGCAGCAGTTCGTCAACGGCGATTGATCGTCTCAGCAGCAGGTGAGCCATGAACAAGTCCTTCCCCGCCATGCGTGGTGTCCGTGCCCTGAGTCTCGTGCTGGCCGGCCTCTTCGTGCTGGAGTCCTGCGCCGTGAACCCGGCCACCGGCCAGGGCAATCTGGTGATGATGTCCGAGAAGCGCGAGCTGGAGATCGGTCTGGAGGAGCACAACAAGGTTCTGCAGACCATGCCGGTCATGCAGGACCCGGAGCTCACCGCCTATGTCAACGAAGTCGGCCGGCGCCTGGCGGCCGTGAGTCACCGGCCTGATCTGCCCTTCACCTTCACCGTCATCGACAGCCCCGAGATCAACGCCTTCGCGCTGCCGGGCGGCTATGTCTACATCAACCGCGGGCTCATGGCCTACCTGAATTCCGAGGCGGAACTGGCGGCCGTGCTGGGCCACGAGATCGGTCACATCACCGCGCGGCATGCCGTGCAGCAGCAGTCCAGCGGACGGCTCGCCAACATCGCCACCGGCGTGGGCGGCATCGTGGCGGCTGTCGCCACCGGCAGTGGCTACATCGGCTCGCAGATCATGGACATCGGTTCCGTCTGGGCGCAGGCCGGGCTGAGCGGGTTCGGGCGGGAACACGAGCTGGAGGCCGACACTCTGGGCGCCGAGTACGTGCTGAAGGCGGGCTATGACCCGCAGGCCGTCATCAAGGTGGTGACGGTGCTCAAGAACCAGGAAGACTTCAACACCAAGGTGGCGAACCAGCAGCCGAGTTACCACGGCCTCTTCGCCACCCACCCGCGCAATGACACGCGCTTGCAGGAGGCCATCGCCAGTGTGGGTGCGCTGCCGGAATCCTCGGCCACGCTGCTGGATGACACGCGCTTTCGCGCCGAAATGGACGGGCTGGTGGTGGGCGAGAGCCAGGCCACCACGGGCACCGAGGCCCGCAATCGCTACTACCAGACGCTGCTCGGCTACACCATGGTGTTCCCCGATGGCTGGACGCTGAACGAGACGCCCACCACGGTGTCGAGCAGCAGTGCCGAGGGCACGGCCAGCCTGCGCGTGGAGGTGCAGCGCATGCAGGAGAACAAGGAGCCGCGGCTGTACATCCGGGACAATCTGGGCATCGCCAATCTGCAGAAATCCGAGCCGCTGGAGCAGTTCCGCCTGCAGGGCTACACCGGCACTGCCGAGAAGGACGGTCGCCTGCAGCGCATTGCCGTGATCTACATGGGGCCGCGTGTGTTCACCTTCACGGGCGAGATCACCGACGCCACCCAGGCCGAGGCGCTGGATGCCCAGCTGCTGACAGCCATTCGCAGCTTCCGCGCCATCCAGACCAACGAGCGCTTCGCAGGCAACGAGAGTCGCCTGCGTTACGTGCAGGTGGGCGATGGCTTCAGTTGGGCGGCGCTGGCGCGCATCAGCCCCGTGGGCAATTACCCGGAGGAAACCCTGCGCCTGCTCAACGGCTATTACCCGACGGGCAACCCGGAAACCGGCAGCTGGATCAAGATTGTGGAGTGAGCGTCACACCAGCGTTTCCCACCGCGCATACAGCGCATCGAGCTGGGCCTGCTGAGTGGCGAGATCCTTCAGCTTCGCGTCGATCTGCGGCTGGGGCTGGGGCTGGCTGTAGAAGCCCGGGTCCGCGATGGCCTCGCTCAGCGTGGCGATTCTTGACTCAAGCTTCTCGATCTCCTTGGTGACGTGGTCCAGTTCCTTCTGCTGCTTGAAGCTCAGCTTCGCGGCAGCCGGTGCGGGCGCTGAAGGCGCGGGCACCTTCACCACCGGCGCGGCAGCGGCCTTCGCCGCCTTCTCCTCGTCCATGAAAGACACCAGGCGCCCGCCCTGATTCACCCAGTCCTCGTAGCCGCCCACATACTCGCGCACCACGCCATTGCCTTCGAAGGCAATGCTGCTGGTGACGACATTGTCGAGGAAGCGGCGATCGTGACTGACCAGCAGAATGGTGCCGCTGAACTCCAGCAGGATCTCCTCCAGCAGCTCCAGCGTTTCCATGTCGAGATCATTGGTGGGCTCGTCGAGCACGATGAGATTGGCCGGCTTGCTGAACAGCTTGGCCAGGATCAGACGGTTCTGCTCGCCGCCGGAGAGCGACTTCACCGGCTGTCGCGTGCGTGCCGGGGCGAACAGGAAGTCCTGCAGATAACTGATGACATGGCGCTGCTTGCCGTTGATCTCGATGAACTCGCGGCCCTCGCAGAGATTGTCGATGACGGATTTCTCCAGCTCCAGCTGATTGCGCAGCTGATCGAAGTAGAGCAGTTCCAGATTGGTGCCGATCTTCACCTCGCCCTCGTCCGGCTGCAGATCGCCCAGCAGGATCTTCAGCAGCGTGGTCTTGCCCGTGCCATTGGCGCCGATGAAGCCGATGCGGTCGCTGCGCATGATGCGCGTGGAGAAATTGCGGATCAGCGTGCGGTCGCCGTAGCTGTGGGTGACTTTCGTGGCCTCGATGACGATCTTGCCCGAGGCACTGGCCGTTTCCAGTTCGAAACGCGCCTTGCCAGTCTGTTCGCGGCGCGCCTGGCGTTCCTCGCGCATTTTCTCCAGCGCCCGCACCCGGCCCTCGTTGCGCGTGCGCCGCGCCTTGATGCCGGTGCGAATCCACTTCTCTTCCTCGGCCAGCTTCTTGTCGAACTCGCTGTTGAATTTCTCCTCGGCCTCCAGCTGCTGATCGCGGAACACCAGGAAACTGGCGTAGTCGTAGTCCCAGCAGCGCAGCTTGCCGCGATCGACCTCGATGATGCGATTGGTGATGCGCTGCAGGAACTGGCGGTCGTGACTGATCACCAGCACCGCGCCATTGAAGGCGTTGAGGTATTTTTCCAGCCACTCGATGGTGGGGATGTCGAGGTGGTTGGTGGGCTCGTCGAGCAGCAGCATGTCCGGCTCGCACACCAGTGCGCGACCCAGGGCGGCGCGGCGGCGACTGCCCCCGGAGAGGTGACGCATCAAGGTGTCAGGTGGCAGTTTCAGACTGTCGATCACGCTCTCGATGCGGTGCTGGAAGGCCCAGCCGTCGCGGGCCTCGATCTGCTTCTGCAGGTCGGCCATGCGCTCCATCACGCGCGCGTCGCTCCAGTCCAGGCTATCGGCCTCGGTGTGCGTCATGGCGTGATAGCGCCGCAGCAGGTCGCCCAGCTCATCGAGGCCGCCGGCCACGTAGTCATAGACGGTTTCGTCGCTCAGCGCCGGCAGGTTCTGATCCAGATAGGCCACGCGCAGGCCACCAGCCTTCCACAATTCGCCGCCATCGGGCAGGGCCTGACCGCACAGCAGCTTCATGAAGCTCGACTTGCCCGCGCCGTTCTGACCCAGAATGCCGATGCGTTCGCCCTTGTGAATGGTGAGGTCGACGCCGTCGAGCAGGGGGCGGTCGCCATAGGCGAGCGTGAGATTGGTGAGTCGGTACAGCAGCATGAAGGCATCCAGAGGGGTGAGGGCAGGGAAGGGCGCGGTTGGTAATTGGTGCCGCGCAGTATAAACTCGTTGCCACTTTCAGGACAGCGACAGACCGGGTGCGGGAGACAGACCATGAGCTTCGTGACAGGCTCGACGACACTGGCCAGAGCGCCCGGCACGCCAGTCTACCTGCCCGGCCTGCTGGCCGCGCTGTGTGCCACAGGGCATCTCGCAGAGGACACGGCACAGCACCTGCTGACCCAGCGCCGGGATCGCGAGGCCGTGCGCAAACCCGTCCTCGCCTGGCTCGCCGAACAGAATCTCACAGATTTGGCGACTCCACACCGCTTCCCCGCAGTACTGATTGCCTGCGCCGAGCCGTGGACTCATGTCGAGCCAATCCGCTTAAAAGAGAACGTAAGATTCAGAATGGCGGGTTTGTTCTACACTTTCTATTCCCTGCCAGAAAGGGTGACGAGTAAAGTTACCAGTTGCCCGAAGATCCTGGGGCGAAAGCATGGCGCCGTGACGCTCCGTACCCTGTCCTTCACGCATCAGAACCATCAGGAACCCCGAGAGAGACCATGCTGGATATCACGCTCTTCCCCTCCGCCATCGCCGCCATTCTGGAACGCTACTGGCAACGTCTGTGTGAAACGGAAGCCAGCGCTGCCGAGCCGCGTCTGAGCACGCTGGCGCAGCAGGACCCGGTGTTCGGCCGCCAGCTGCTGCAGCTTTGGAGTGCCAGCGACTATGCGGCCACGCTCTGTGTGCAGACGCCCAGCCTGCTGCTCGATCTCATCGCGCGCGGCGAACTGCAGCGGGCTGACAAGCACGATTACCATGACGAGCTGGCGGAGCGCCTGCACCTGCTCGATCGCGTTGACCCTGCCGAACAGGACGCTGTGTTAAAACGGGAGCTGCGGCGCTATCAGCAGGCGCAGATGCTGCGCATCCTGTGGCGCGATGTCTGCGTGCAGGCCGACGTGCAGCAGATCTGCGCCGAGATCTCCAGCCTGGCCGCCGCCCAGCTCGACAATGCCCTGCGCGTGCTGCACGGCTGGGCCGTGCGGCAGTGGGGCGAACCCATCGGCGAGCGCAGCGGTGCGCCCCAGCAGCTGATCGTGCTGGGCATGGGCAAGCTCGGCGCCCACGAACTGAATCTGTCCTCGGACATCGACCTGATCTTCGCCTTTCCCGAAGGGGGAGAGACCCGTCGCGCGTCTGGCGAACCGCTGCACAATCAGCAGTTCTTCATGCGCCTGGGGCAACGCCTGATCGACGCGCTGGACACGGTGACCAGCGACGGCTTCGTCAATCGCGTCGACATGCGGCTGCGGCCCTATGGCAGCGAAGGCGCGCTGGTGTGCAGCTTCGACGCCATGGAGAACTACTACCAGAACCAGGGACGTGACTGGGAGCGTTACGCGCTGATCAAGGCCCGCGTCGTCGCGGGCGACCTGGCAGAAGGGCAGGAGCTGCTGCAGCGTCTGCGCCCCTTTGTGTATCGCCGTTATCTGGACTTCTCGGCCTTCGAGGCCCTGCGCGACATGAAGCGGCAGATCAACAAGCAGGTGCGGCGCAAGGGCCTGGCCACCGACATCAAGCTCGGGCCGGGCGGCATTCGCGAAGTGGAATTCATCGTGCAGGCGCTGCAGCTGGTGCACGGCGGGCGCGACCGCCGCCTGCAGGAAGCCTCGCTCTACAAAGCGATGGCCGTGCTGTGCGACAACGACTACCTGCCGGCGCAGGCCGTCAGCGAGCTGCGCGGGGCCTATGCCTTCCTGCGCTCGCTCGAGCACAAACTGCAGGGGCTGGCGAACAAGCAGACCCAGCAACTGGTCAGCGACCCGTTGGAGCAGCAACGCGTGGCACTGGCCATGGGCTTTGCCGACTGGCCCGCACTGCTCACGGCGCTGGACGTGCACCGCGTGCGCGTGCGCCAGCACTTCGCGGCAGTGATCCATGCGGAGGACGAAGACAAGCCCGCGGCGCAGGCTCTGGAAGACACCGACTGGGGCAATCTGTGGCGCGAGGAGATGAGCCGCAGTGCGGCCGAAGCTTTCCTGCAGCAGCACGCCTTCGAGGCCCCGGAGAAATCCGTCAGCCAGATCGAGACCTTCCGCCGCGACAAGAGCTTCCTGATGCTGCCCGCCGAGAGCCGGCAGCGCTTCGAGCGCTTCATGCCGGTGCTGCTGCATGCCGTCGCGCATTCGGGAACGCCCAGTCTGGCGTTCGAGCGTGTGCTGGTGCTGATCAGCGCCGTGAGCCGGCGCACGGCCTATCTGGTGCTGCTGCTGGAGAATGCCCACGCCCTGCGCGAGGTGGTGCAGCTGTGCACCGCGAGTCCGTTCGTCACCGAATTCCTCAGCAAGCACCCGGTGCTGCTGGACGAGCTGCTGGACGGCATCGACCAGCCGCCGGTGAAGCAGGTGCTGCAGGCCGAACTGGCGCAGCAGCTGCTGCGCATCGAGCCGGACAACTTCGAAGAGCAGATGGAGACCCTGCGCTACTTCAAGCAGTCGCACACCCTGCAGGTGGCGGCGGCGCAGATCAGCGGCCGGCTGACGGTGATGAAGGTCAGCGACTACCTGACCTTCACGGCCGAGGCGATCCTCGAACAGGTGCTGGCCCTGAGCTGGCAGTTCCTGGTGCGCAAGCATGGCTATCCCCGCAACACCCGGGGCCTGCATGGCGAGATGGATTTCGTGGTCATCGGCTACGGCAAGCTGGGCGGCATCGAGCTGAGCTACATCTCCGATCTGGACCTGGTGTTCCTGCATGACGGCGCGCTGGACCAGGACACCGAGGCCGGGCAGGGCCAGCGCAGCATCAACAGCCGCGAGTTCTACACCCGGCTGGCGCAGCGCGTGATCATGATGCTGGGCACCTACACCGTGTCGGGCAAGCTCTACGAGGTGGACATGCGGCTGCGCCCCTCCGGCGAATCCGGCCTGCTGGTCAGCTCCATGGAGGCCTTCGCCTCGTACGAGCGCGACGAGGCCTGGACCTGGGAACATCAGGCCCTGGTGCGGGCGCGCGCGGTGGCGGGCAGCAAGGCGCTGCACGAGCACTTCGACCGGCTGCGCGCGCAGACCCTGGGCAAGGTGCGCGACCGCCTGGCACTGGCGCGGGAAGTCACGGCCATGCGTCAGCGCATGCGCGACGAGTTCGCGAAGAAGCCGGCGGCCGAGCGGGAGAAACTCTCCTTCGTCATCAAGCAGGGGCGGGGCGGCATCGTCGACATCGAATTCATGGTGCAGTACCTGGTGCTCGCCCATGGGGCCGAGTATCCCACGCTGCTGACCTGGCCCGACAACGTGCGCATCCTGGAAACCGCGCACGACTGCGGCCTGCTGAGCACGGCGCAGTTCCGTCTGCTCACCGATGCCTATCTGGCGCTGCGCTCGTCCCTGCATCAATTCGCGCTGGAGCACCGCGACAGCGAGGAGACCCCCCACAGCCTCGCCGAGTATCAGCTTGCCGTGGCTGACGTCTGGGACGCGATGTTCGCCGACGTGGTGGCCGCATGACTCGTCGCATCCTGATCGTGGGGCCGTCCTGGGTGGGCGACATGGTGATGGCGCAGGCCCTCTTCATCAGCCTGCAGGACGACGCGCGTGCGGCGGGCACCGAGCTGGCCATCGACGTGCTGGCGCCGGCCTGGAGTCGGCCGCTGCTGGAACGCATGCCCCAGGTGCGGCGCGCCATCGACCTGCCGTTCCGGCATGGCGAGCTGAATCTGGCGGGCCGCTATCGGCTCGGGCACTCGCTGCGCAAGCAGGGCTACGAGCAGGTGATCGTGCTGCCCAATTCCTTCAAGTCCGCCCTGCTCACGCTGTTCGTGCGCGGTGCCCGGCGCACCGGCTGGCGGGGCGAGGCCCGCGGCCTGCTGCTCAATGATGTGCGCGACCTGGAGCGTGCGGCGCTGCCGCTGATGGTGCAGCGCTTCGTGGCGCTGGGGCGTGCGCCTGAAGCGCCGCTGCCCGTGCCTCTGCCGCGCCCGCAGCTGGTGACACGGCCGCAGGATGTCGCGGCGGCGCTGGAGGCCCTCGGGCTGTCGCAGGAACGGCCGGTGCTGGTGATCTGCCCGGGCGCCGAGTTCGGCGATGCCAAGCAGTGGCCCGCCGAACACTATGCCGCCGTCTGTGCCGAGCGCATGGCTGCCGGCTGGCAGGTGTGGGCCCTGGGCTCGGCGAAGGACGCCACGGTGGCCGCGCAGATCCGCGCGCGGCTGCCCGACGCCGCCCACGCCCACTGGCATGATCTGACCGGGCGCACCTCGCTGGCGCAGGCCATCGACGTGATGTCACTGGCCACGGCCGTGCTGAGCAATGACTCCGGCCTCATGCACGTCGCGGCCGCCCTCGGCCGCCCGATCGTGGCGCTGTACGGCTCGACGTCCGCCGACTTTACGCCGCCCCTGGCCGATAACGTACAATTGCTGGCCATTGACCTGGCCTGCCGCCCCTGTTTCAAACGCACCTGCCCGCTGCAGCACAAACGCTGTCTCGTGGACCTCTCGCCCGCCCTGGCGCTGAGCGCGCTGGAACGGGTCGTGGCCGCCGGCGCCAGCCCAATCACCTCTGCCGGGGAGCCCAACGCAACTTGCGCGTCCTGATCGTCAAGGTCTCCTCCCTGGGAGACGTCATCCACACGCTGCCCGCCGTGACCGACGCCTGGCGGGCCGATCGCCGCCTGCGCTTCGATTGGGTGGTAGAAGAGAACTTCGTGGAAGTGCCGGGCTGGCATCCCGCGGTGGAGCGCGTGATCCCGGTGGCCCTGCGGCGCTGGCGGCGCGATGTGCCGGGCGCACTGCGCAGCGGCGAGTTCGCGGCTTTTCGGCGCAATCTGAAGCAGGAGCACTACGATCTGGTGATCGACGCCCAGGGCCTGATCAAGAGCGGCATCATCAGCCGCCTCGCGCGCGGCCTTACCGTGGGCCTGAGCGACAGCACCGCACGCGAGCCCCTGGCGACGCTGTTCTACAACAAGGTCTATTCCGTGTCTCGCGACAGCCACGCCGTGCAGCGCGTGCGCGAACTGTTCTCGCGGGCCCTCAATTACAGCCTCGACGACGCTGCCACCTCACAGGTGGACTATGGTCTGGACCCGCGTCGGCTCGACATGGCGCCGAAGACCTCGCCCAGTGGCGTGCTGGTTTTCCTGCATGGCACCACCTGGCCCACCAAGCACTGGCCGCTGAGCCACTGGAAGGAGCTCGCGCAGCTGGCCACGCGCGCCGGTTACAGCGTGCGCCTGCCCTGGGGCAGTGCCGTCGAGCAGCAGCGGGCGCAGGAGATTGCCCGCGATCTGCCCGGCGTGAGTGTGCTGGAGCGGCAGACGCTCACCGGCATGGCGCGGCAGATCGCCCACGCCGATGGCGTGGTGGCCGTGGACACCGGACTCGGCCATCTGGCGGCGGCGCTTGCCACACCCACGGTGTCGCTCTATGGCGCCACCAATCCGGGGCTGTCAGGCACCTTCGGCCGCGCCCAGCAGCATCTCGCCTCCACGCTTGCCTGCGCGCCCTGCATGAGCAAGCAGTGTCGCTACAGTGGCCCGGCGCTGGGCGTCGAGCCGGCCTGCTACAGCAGTCATCCGCCCGCCGCCGTGCTCGCGGCGCTGCAGACCCTGATCGCGCAGAACGCCTCCGCCGTGCAGGTGCAGCCATGAAGCTGGCCTTCGTCATCTACGGCTATTTTCCCTACGGCGGACAGCAGCGCGACTTCCTGCGCGTGGCCCTGGCCTGTGCCGAGCGCGGGCACGAGATCGACGTCTACACCATGAAGTGGCAGGGCGAGACTCCGGAAGGGCTTCGCGTGCACCTGCTCGACATCCGCTCCTGGCGCAATCACGCGCGCTACGAACGCTTCGTGAAAGCGGTGCAGGCGCAGCTGCAGCAGACTCGGGCGGACGCGGTCATCGGCTTCAACAAGATGCCGGGGCTGGACGTCTACTTCGCGGCCGACCCGTGCTTCGCCGAGCGTGCCGTCAAGGAACGAGCCTTCTATTACCGCTTCACGCCGCGCTACCGGCATTTCCTGCGTTTCGAAGAGGCGGTGTTCGGTGCCTCCGCCCACACGCAGGCGCTGCTTCTCTCGCCGCTGCAGCGTGAACAGTTCCTGCAGCACTACCCCCAGAGCAGGCGGCGTCTGCACGACATTCCGCCCGGCATCGCGCGGGATCGACAGGCACCGGAGAACGCCGCGCAGATCCGCGCGCAATGGCGTGCCGAGTTCAGCCTCGATGCCGGGCATCTGGCGGTGCTGCAGATCGGTTCCGGTTTCGTGGTGAAGGGTGTGGACCGCTCGCTGCACGCCCTGGCCGCGCTGCCGCCCGCCGTGCGCAAGCGCGTGCGCTATTTCCTGGTGGGACAGGACAAGCCCGAGCGCTTCCAGCGCCTGGCGCGCAAGCTCGGCCTGCTGGAGCAGTGCGTGTTCCTGGGCGGGCGCGACGATGTGCCGCGCTTCCTGCTGGGCGCCGATCTGCTGCTGCATCCGGCCTACAGCGAGAGCGCCGGCTATGTGCTGCTCGAAGCGGTGGTGGCGGGGCTGCCGGTGCTCACCACCGACACCTGCGGCTATGCCTTCCATGTGCTGAACGCGGGGGCAGGGCAGGTCTGCGAGTCTCCGTTCAGTCAGGATGATCTCAACGGTCGCCTGCTGCACATGCTCACCAGCAGTGAGCGGCTGATGTGGCAGCGCGGTGGCATCGACTACGGGCGCCGCGAGGATCTGTACAGCATGCCGCAGCGGGTGGCGCAGATGATCGAGCAGTTCGCGCAGGCACGCACCGCCGGGCGAGGTGCCGCATGACCCTTTATCTGCGCGAGGACTTCGCCCGCGCCTGGCATGGCCAGGACCCGTTCCTTGCCGTGCAGGCCCTGCAGGGCGAGGTCTACCGCAACGTGAAGGGGCGCCGCACGCTGCGCTTCGAGCTGGGGGGGCGCGCCTACTTCGCCAAGATCCATCTGGGCGTGGGCTGGGGCGAGATCCTGAAGAATCTGCTGAGCCTGCGGCGGCCCATCCTCGGCGCGCGCAATGAATGGCAGGCGATCGCCCGCTTGCGTGAACTCGGCGTGGCGAGCATGACGGCGGTGGCCTATGGCGAGCGCGGCTGGAACCCGGCGCGTCGGCTGTCCTTCATCGTCACCGAGGCGCTGGAACACACCGTCAGTCTGGAGGACTATTGCGCGCCCTGGCCGCAGCAGCGTCCGCCGCTGGCACGCAAGTGGCAGCTCATCGACGCGCTGGCGCGCATCAGTCGTCAGCTGCACGAACACGGTCTCTGCCATCGCGACTATTACCTCTGCCACTTCCTGTTGCACGAGGCGGCACAGTTCGAGGCGGGAGCCGCACCGACACTCTCGCTGATCGACCTGCACCGAGCGCTGATCGACACCGCACTGCCGCGCCGCTGGATCGTCAAGGATGTGGCAGGTCTGTATTTCTCGGCCCTGCACATCGGGCTCAATCGGCAGGATTTCCTGCGCTTCGTGCGCGGCTACACCGGCAAGTCCGTGCGCGCGGCGCTGCGCGAGAACGCGCCCTTCTGGAACGAGGTGCAGCGCAAGGCGCTGCAGCTGGACAAGAAGATCAATCACTGAGATGCCCAGGCCATGAACAGTCTCGACACGCATGATCTGTTTGCCCAGGGGCGGGAGCTGTCACTGCCGGCCACGCTGGAAGTCTGCCTGGCGGAGACGCCGGAAAAGGTGGACACGCTCACGCTGCTGCAGACCTTCCGCGTGCTGCCAGGCAAGCGCGTGGTCGCGCTGGCGCGCTGGAAGGAGGATCTGGCCGTGGTGAAGATCTTCATCGCGCGCAGCCGCTGGGAGCAGCATGTGCAGCGCGAGGTGGAGGGCATCGGCCTGCTGCTCGATGCCGGCCTCCCCACGCCGGCCCTGCTGGGCTCGGGGCAGTGCCTGGACGGCGAGAGCGGCTTCGTGCTGCTGGAGTATCTGGCCGAGAGCGAGGGTGTGCGCGAGCGCTGGGAGCGTGGTGACGAGCCGGCCCGCGCGGCGCTGCTGCGCGACGTGGTCACGCTGATCGCGCGCTGTCATGCCCACGGCCTGCTGCAGAAGGACCTGCATCTGGACAATTTCCTGCTGCAGGGCGAGGCTCTCGCCCTGCTGGACGCCGCTGCGCTGGAACAGCACGCGGGCGATGCCGAGGGTGTCGACAACGTGAATTCCCTGCGCAATCTGGCCCTGTTCTTCGCGCAGTTTCCTCTGAGCAATGATCCGGCGGTGCCGGCTCTCTACGAGCATTACCGCGCCCTGCGCCCCGGCGCCCAGATCAGTGCCGATGCCGGCGTGCTCACCGCCCTGCTGCACAAGAAGCGCATGGCGCGGCTCAAGCTGGTGTTGCAGAAGCTGTTCCGCGAGACCAGCGCGAATGTGTGCGAGCAGGATTTCGCCCACTTCCTGGTGCGCCGCCGCGAACTGTCGACGCCCGGCTGGCAGCGCTTCATCGCCGACCCGGATGCCGTGATGGCCGGCGGCCGGATGCTCAAGAACGGCAATTCTGCCACGGTGGTCAGACTGCAGATCGACGGCCGCGACGTCGTCGTCAAACGCTACAACCTCAAGACCTGGTGGCACGTGCTGAAGCGTCTGTTCATGCCGACACGCGCCGCCCATTGCTGGCGCAACGCGCACATGCTGGAGCTGCTGGGCGTCGCCACGCCCGCGCCGCTGCTGCTGCTCGAACGGCGCTGGGGCCCGTTGCGGCGCGAGGCCTGGTATGTCAGTGACTACGTGATGGGCGCGGACGTGCAGACCCTGCTGCTGCAGAGGCCAGCGGACTCCGCCGAGTCGCAGGCCCTGCTCGCGCAGTTCCAGACGCTGTTCAGCGCTCTGCGCGCGTACGGCATCGTGCACGGCGACACGAAGCTCACGAATTTCCTGCTGGCGCAGGGTGCGCTGCAGGTGCTCGATCTGGACGTCATGCGCCAGGAGAGCGACGCTCGCCGCTTCCGTCGTGCCGGCGAGCGCGACATCGCACGCTTCGCGCGCAACTTCACCGACGGCACGCCGCAGCACAAGGCCGTGAAGGCCATGTTGAGCCAGCTGCTGCAGGACACCGAACAGGACATTCAGTCGCAAGACAAAGGGGCATGATGGCACACATTACTCTGGGACTCTGGGGCGCGCTGGGTCACGATGCCTCGGCAGCACTGTTCATCGATGGCGAGCTGGTGGCGGCCGTCGAAGAGGAACGACTGGTCAGGCGCAAGCACGCCAAGGGCTGCATGCCGCGCGAATCCGCGCGCTTCTGCATCCGGGCGGCGAAGATCAAGCCGCGCGACATCGACACCGTGGCCATTCCCTGGGCGCCCATCTCGATCTTCAGCCGCGCGCGCTGGCATTACGCCAAGCGTTACTGGTATGCGCCCGATCGCGCGCTGGACGCGCTGTTCAATGGCAATCGCCGCTATCGCCGCCACCTGCAGGAGATCCGCGTGCTGCTCGACGACCTGCGCATTCCCTGGGACAAGGTGAAGCTGGTGCCCGTGCAGCATCAGCTCGCCCATGCCGCCAGCGCGTACTACATGAGCGGCTTCACCGACAAGACGGCGATCCTCACCATCGACATGAAGGGCGAGTACGCCTCGATGTTCCTGGGCTATGGCGAGAACGGTCGCATCACGCGCATCAAGGAATTTAACGACCCGGATTCCCTGGCGGGCATGTACGGCGCCATCACCGATTATCTGGGCTTCGACATGCTGGATGGCGATGCCAAGGTGATGGGCATGGCGGCCCACGGGGACCCGGACAAGTACGATCTCTCGCCGCTGGTCAAGTGTGACGGCAAGCGCTTCGAGGTGAACACGAAGCTGATCGCCACCGTCGGGCTGCGCCGCTTCAAATACAAGAACCGTGGCCACTTCTACAGCCGCAAGCTGATCGAGCTGCTCGGCCCGCGCCGCGCGGGCGATCTGATTCAGGACCCTTACGTCCACTACGCCGCCGGGGTGCAGAAGCTTTACGAGGAGTGCACGGTGCGCCTGGTGGCGCATTATCTGGCGGACATCATCAAGACCAACGGGCGGCTGGTGTTCGCCGGCACAGGCGCCATGAACATCAAGCTGAACCAGCGTCTGGCGGAACTGCCCTGGGTGAAGGAACTCTACGTGCCCGTGGCGCCAGGCGATGCCGGCACGGCCATCGGCGCGGCCGCCTTCGCCCAGGCGGCGCAGAAGGTGCCGGTGCAGGCGCGGCGCAATCCCTATCTCGGGCCGCGCTACACCACCGAGCGTTGCCTGCGCGCCTGCGAGCAGCATCGTGAAAAGCCCATCATCGAGATTCTCAAGAATCCGTCGCGCAAGGCGGCGCAGCTGCTGGCCGAGGGCAAGCTGGTCGGCTGGTTCCAGAACCGCATGGAGTTCGGGCCGCGTGCGCTGGGCAATCGCAGCATTCTGGCCAATCCTTTCCACCCCGGTGCGGTGGAGGAATTGAATCGCAAGATCAAGTTCCGCGAGGGCTGGCGCGCGTTCTCGCCGGCCCTGCTGGACACCCTGGCGCCGGAATTCCTGCAGAACCCGCACCCGGCCGACTACATGGCCATGAGTTTCGACGTCACGCCCCAGTGGCAGGAGCGCTTGCCCGGGCTGGTGTACCAGGATGGCACTGTGCGTGCGCAGGTGGTGAGCCGGGCGGGCAATCCACGCTTTCACCGGTTGTTGCGCCAGTTCCAGAAGCTCAGCGGTCACGGCATCGTGCTGAACACGTCGCTGAACCGGCCGGGCGAGGCGCTGGTGTGTTCTCCGGAGGATGCGCTGAATCTGTTCTTCGGCTCCGATCTGGAGTACCTGATCATGCAGCGTGTGCTGGTGACCAAGCGACCGGAGCTGGACTGGGAGCGCTGAGGTTCAGCGGGCGAGCCGCTGGTAGATGGCGAAGTCGGGCCGCCCGTCGGGCGCTCCGTCCTCTTGCGGGAAGGCGGCCAGCAGGGTCAGTTGCCCGGCATTGACCCGTTCCTCCAGCCACTGCTGCATGCCGCGATCCAGACTCATGGCCAGCAGGGTGCCCGGTGCTGCCGAGTCGGCCAGCGTCGGGTCCACGTAGCGATACACCTTGTCGTAATCCGCCACCATGCCGCTGTAGTAGGCCACGTAATTGCTGTTGGTCAGCAACGCCGCGCCCGGCGCCGCCTGCTCGCGCAGCCAGACACTGGCCTGCTCCAGGGAATGCTTGCTGCGGCCGAAGCTGATGTGGGCGTCCACGGCGCAGAACAGCAGCAGGAACAGGGCCATGCCGCGCAGCAAGCCGGCGCGCGGCAGTGTGGGCAGGCGTTCCAGCGCGGTGTCGAGCACCAGGGACAGCAGCGGCAGCAGCAGCACGCAGAACAGCAGCGTGTAGCGCGTGGAGAGAAAACGCGTCAGCAGCAGAAAGCCCAGCAGGATGGCGAAGGCGATCAGCGCATTGCACAGCAGCGGCCGCAGTGCCGGGTCGCGCAGGGGCAGGGTGCCCGTGCGCCAGCCGTAGAACAGCACCAGCAGCGCCGGGCCGCCAAAGCCCGCTGCCAGCTTGACCAGCAGCAGGGCGCTCATGCCGCCCGCCATGAACAGCCACAGATATTCTCCCGAGAACTCCGCGGCGTATTCGCCGAAGACGGCATCGGCCACCGGACTCACCGCGCTATTGGACGAATTCAGCACGGCGGTCACGAAGGGCAGGTAGACGGCCGCGATGCGCTGCAGCGTGCCCACCACGTCAACTCCGCCCAGCCCCAGCACGATGATGCCCGCTATCCCGAGGCCCGCCACCAGTCCCTGCAGCCGCAGCCAGGCTGCCTTCGCGTGGGACCCTGGCACCGCCCCCGCCAGCAGCACCAGCGGCGAGCAGACCAGATACACCAGTGCCTCGGACCGGAACAGCGCCGCGCCCAGCAGGCAGAGGCAGAACAGGCCCGCCTCGCGCCAGGCCGGCGCGCGGGCATAGCGCGTCAGCTGCAGCGTGCCGGCCAGCACCAGGGCGATGCAGGCGATGTCGCGGATCATGTAGAAGCGGTATTCGTTGAGCTGGGGAAACACCAGCACCACGGTGGCGGCCAGCAGAGCGATGCGCCGGGTGTCGCGGATGGCCAGCACCAGGCTGATGAACACATTCACCAGCAGGGCATAGAACGCGGCGTTGAGCACCTGGCCCGCCACGAAGGGGTCGAGGCCCGCGCCCTGCAGCAGGCCGATCAGCACCGGATAGGTGGCGGACGGGTAGAGCGCGAAGGCGGCGCCGAGGCCCTGCTCGAGGAACACCTCGGCCACGCGCACGTATTCGAAGCCGTCAGGGTTGGGAATCGGGTTGACCAGGGCATGCCACAGCGACAGCAGCAGACTCAGCCCCACGGCCCCCAGGCGGATGTCCTTGCTGGCACTGACGCTGTGGGCGGCGGGGTTCATGGCGACTCGGCGGTGGCTCGTTTGTGGTAGGGGCTCGCGGTCTTGCCGGCGGCCTGGGTCTTGAAGCGCTTGTGCAGCCACAGGTATTGCTCGGGATGCTCGCGCACCGCAGCCTCGATCACGGCATTGATGCGCGTGGCGTCGGCGAGCTCGTCGCCGCTCGGATAGTCCTGCAGCGGGGCGCTGAAGTCCAGATGATAGCCCGAGTCATCCGGGCGTCGGTAATGACTGAAGAAGATCACGGCGGAGTCATTGAACGAGGCGAAGCGGGTGGTGGCAGTGATGGTGGCGGCGGGCACGCCGAAGAAATCCACGAACACCGAGTGCTTCGCGCCGTAGTCCTGGTCGGGGGCGTACCACAGGGTGTGCCCCTGCTGCAGGCTGCGCAGGGCCTGACGCACATCGCCCCGGTCGATCACGGCGCCATAGAGTCTCTGGCGGGCGCGGAACATCAGGGTCTCGAACAAGGCGTTCTTGTGCGGGCGGTAGGTCACGTCCATGCGATGAAACAGGCTCAGCAGGCTGCCGCAGAATTCCAGCGTGGTGAAGTGCGCGCACACCAGCAGCACGCCCTTGCCGCGCGCGGCCGCCGCCTCCAGCCGCTCCAGCCCGCTGACAGTGACGCGGCTGCGGAAATCCGCCGGATGGCGGCACCAGGCCATGCCCACTTCCAGCACGCCGATGCCGTTGGAGATGAAGGTGTCGCGCACCAGGCGCCGGCGCTGCTCGGCGCGCAGTTCGGGAAAGCACAGGTCAATGTTGATCCGACAGATTCGGCGCCGCTCGCGGGCCAGCGCGTAACTGAGCCAGCCGAGGCCGCGCCCGAGCCGGATCTGCAGGGCGAAGGGCAGCTGGGCCACCAGCCAGATCACCCCGAAGCTGAGCCAGGTGGGCCAGTAGCGGGGGCTGAGGAAATCGCCCAGGTTGTCGGACTTTCTGGATTTCTTGCTCACAGGGGTTCCGTTGCGGACTGGCCGTGGCCAGCGAAAGTGCGGCGATTGTAGCAAACCTTTCCCGCAGCCGGCGCCGCCCCGTCCGAGCGCCCGGTCTGCGGCGTGCCATGGGCCCTGTGCTATGATCGCGGCCACTTTTCGGCCATGTGGACACTGAACGATGAAACTGGAAATGCCCCCCTTTCAACAGGCGCGCGTGCTCGTGGTGGGCGACGTGATGCTGGATCGCTACTGGCACGGCAAGGCCACGCGCATCTCGCCGGAAGCGCCGGTGCCGGTGGTGCGGGTGGGCACGCGGGAGGATCGCCCGGGCGGCGCCGGCAACGTGGCGCTGAACATCGCGGCGCTGGGCGCGGCGGCCTCGCTGGTGGGCATCGTCGGGGACGACGAGGCCGGCGCAGAGTTGCAGGAGCGGCTGCAGGCGGCCGGCGTGCTGTGTGCTTTCGCGCGCTGCGACGCGGCGCCGACGATCACCAAGCTGCGCGTCATCAGCCAGCATCAGCAGCTGCTGCGGGTGGATTTCGAGCAGGATTTCCACGTCGACGCGGTGGCGGCCCTGGAAGAGCGCGCGCTGGCGCTGCTGGCCGACACCCAGGTGCTGGTGCTCTCCGACTACAACAAGGGCGCGCTGCGCCACACCCAGCCGCTGATCAAGGCGGCGCGGGCGCGCGGTCTGCCGGTGATCGTCGACCCGAAGGGCCATGATTTCACCAAGTATCGCGGCGCCACCCTGATCACGCCCAATCTGAGCGAGTTCGAAGCCATTGTCGGCAAGTGCCACACCGAGGAAGAGCTGTCCTCGCGCGGCCTGCGCCTGCTGGCGGACCTGGAGCTGGACGCGCTGCTGATCACCCGCGGCGAACACGGCATGACGCTGCTGCGCAGTGGTCAGCCGGAACTGCACATGCCCACGCGGGCGCAGGAAGTCTTCGATGTGACCGGTGCCGGCGACACGGTGGTGGCGGTGCTGGCGGCGGCACTGGCGGCGGGCGCGACGCTCGACGTGGGCACCGCGCTGGCGAATCTGGCGGCCGGTCTGGCCGTGGGCAAGCTGGGCACGGCGGCCATCAGCGGGCCGGAACTGCGCCGGGCGATCCAGCGCGAGGACGGCACGGGCCGTGGCGTGATGACGGCGGAGCAGCTCAAGCTGGCCGTGGAAGACGCCCGCGCCCATGGCGAGAAGGTGGTGTTCACCAACGGCTGCTTCGACATCATTCACGCGGGCCATGTGGGCTACCTGGCCGACGCGCGCCGGCTCGGGCAGCGGCTGATCGTGGCCATCAATGACGATGCCTCGGTGCGGCGCCTCAAGGGCTCGGGCCGCCCCATCAATCCGGTGGATCGACGCATGGCCGTGCTGGCCGGGCTGGAGGCGGTGGACTGGGTGGTGAGTTTCGCCGAGGACACGCCCGAGGCGCTGCTGCGCCTGCTGCACCCGGACATTCTGGTGAAGGGCGGCGACTACAGTGTGGAGCAGGTGGTGGGCGGCGACTATGTGCTGGGTTACGGGGGCGAGGTGCGGGTGCTGGCGTTCCTGGACAATTGTTCGACCTCCGCCATCGTGGAGAAGTTGAGGGGCTGAGGCGCTTTTCTGTTTGCGATCCTGCGCGCTCACTTACGGAGAGTGGCGGGTGGGGGAGTGCCGGAAATGCAGGAGCATTTTCCGGCCCTGGCGGGCGACGGTCCTGAACGCCCCGCCCCCACCCGCCATCGACGTGCAGTGGGGCGCGGTCGACTCGCCTGGTTCTGCGCCTCAGTCCGGGGGTGCGGAGAGAGGGTGCCACCCTCTGGACCTGCCGCGGACCCTTGGCCTCCCCCCGCGGTGCGGGCATACAGATGCCACGTCTGGCATCGCGAACTGTTGACGCGACGTCATGGGGAGCGGGCTGCGGGTTTCGGACCGTCTGCCGCCAGGGATGGCGGCAGGCGAGCCTACATGGACGTATTCACGGCGTGTCCGAAACCCGCAGCCTGCTCCCAATGACCACCACGAACAAATCATCGATCACGAGGTTTTGAATGCCCGGACCCATTCCCTTTCTGGATGCTGTCGCCATCTGGTGGCGCATCGGCCTGCTCAGCTTCGGCGGCCCCGCCGGGCAGATCGCGCTCATGCACCGCATCCTCGTGGAAGAGAAGCGCTGGATCGACGAGACCCGCTTCCTGCACGCCCTCAACTACTGCATGTTGCTGCCCGGTCCCGAGGCCCAGCAGCTCGCCACCTACATCGGCTGGCTGCTGCACGGCGTGCGCGGCGGACTGGTGGCGGGGCTGCTGTTCGTCCTGCCCGGCGCCTGCGCCATCCTCGCGCTGTCCTGGCTGTATGTGCTGCTCGGCGATCTGCAGGTGGTGGAAGGCCTGTTCTTCGGCATGAAGGCCGCCGTGCTCGCGATCGTGGTGCAGGCCCTGCTGCGCATCGGCGGACGCGCTCTGCGCGGGCCGCTGCAGGTGGCGCTGGCGGTGGCCGGCTTCGTGGCCCTCTTCGCCATTGCGCTGCCGTTTCCGCTGGTGGTGCTGGGTGCGGGCGTGCTCGGCTACATCGCCGCCCGCCTGCGTCAGCACGAGCAGCTCGCGGTCGAGGCGCTGCCCGCGCCCGAGCGGCGGCCGGGCACGCGGCGGGCCGCGCTGGTCTGTCTGCTGCTGTGGCTGGGCACGGTGCTGGGGCTGCATCTGCTGCTGGGGCCGCAGAGCGTCTTCACCCAGCTGGCCGACTTCTTCTCACGCATGGCCGTGGTCACCTTCGGCGGCGCCTATTCGGTGCTCAGCTATGTCGCCCAGCAGGGTGTCGAGCAGTACCAGTGGCTGCAGCCGGGCGAGATGCTGGACGGGCTGGGCCTGGCCGAGACCACACCCGGGCCGCTGATTCTCGTCACCCAGTTCGTGGGCTTTCTGGCTGCCTGGCGCGATGGCGGGTCCGAGCCTTCCCTGCTGACGGCAACGCTCGGCGCGCTGCTGACCACCTGGGTCACCTTCCTGCCCTGTTTCCTGTGGATCTTCGCCGGCGCGCCCCATGTGGAGCGCCTGCGCAGCCAGAAGGCGCTGTCGGCGGCGCTGGCCGCCATCACGGCGGTGGTGGTGGGCGTGATCGCCAACCTCGCGCTGTGGTTCGCGCTCAATCTACTGTTCCGCGAGACCTGGCGGATCGCCTCGTTCGGGCTGGACATGCAGCTGCCAGTGCTCGCCAGCGTCAACCTGCCGGAACTGGGGCTGTCGGCCATCGCCTTCGGGCTGCTGTTCGTGCTGCGGCTCGGCATGCTGTCCATGCTGGCGGTGTGTGCGCTGCTGGGCATGGCCTGGACGCTGCTGGTCTGAGCCGCGTGCCTGCCCGTGGCGCGGCCGCAGGCCAACTTCTATACTCGCTGCAGATGACCCTCAACCGCGACTGATCGCCCAGGAATCCCCATGTCTCAACGCTCACTTCTCGGCCGTGTCTTCGGATGGCTCGGGCGCGGCCTCGACGCCCTGCGCGTGTTCTTCGGCCGGCTCGTCTTCCTGCTGCTCCTGCTGGTGCTGCTGGGAGCGCTGTTCAGCGGGCCCGCCACGGTCACGGTGCCCGAGGGCGGGCTGCTGGTGCTGAACCCGCGCGGCGCCATCGTCGAGCAGCCGGCACTGCTCGACCCGCAGAGTCTGCTGCTGGGCACCTCCGAGGTCACGGCCACGCCGCTGCGCGATGTGCTCGATGCCCTGGAGCGGGCGGCGGCCGATGCCCGCATCATCGGGGTGGTGCTGGATCTCGACGAACTGACGTCCGCCACGCCCGTGGCGCTGGAGAGCATCGGTGCGGCGCTGGAGCAGGTGCGCGAGAGCGGCAAGTCCCTCATCGCCCATGGCGACTACTTCAGCCAGGCGCAGTATTTCCTGGCCTCCCATGCCGACACGATCTACCTGCACCCCATGGGCCAGCTGATGCTGCCAGGCTATGGCGGCAGCCAGCTGTTCTTCGCCAGTGCGCTGGAGCGCCTGGGCATCAAGGTGCACGTGTTCCGCGTGGGCACGCACAAGGCGGCGGTGGAGCCCTTCACGCTCGACGCCATGTCCGAGCTCTCCCGCGCCAACATGCAGCAGCTGGTGGACGAACTCTGGCAGCGCTATCTGAACACCGTGGCCGTGAACCGGGGGCTGAGCGTCGATGCCCTGCGCACCTATGCCAATGAGTATCCAGCGCATCTGCAGGCCGTCGGCGGCGACACGGCCCAGGTGGCACTGGCGCATGGCCTGGTGGACGAGCTGGTCAGCCTGCCGCAGTTCCGCGCGCGGCTCAGTGCCCTGGCCGGGGCGGCGGGCGGCAATCCGCGCAGCATCGGCATGCAGGATTTCCTCGCGGCCACCGATAGCGTGCCGCTGCCGGCCGAGAACGAGATCGGGGTCATCGTGGCCGAGGGCAGCATCGACATGGGCGAGCAGCCGCGCGGCGTGATCGGCGCCGACAGTCTGATCGCCCTGATCCGGGACGCGCGCCGCGACGAGCGCATCAAGGCCGTGGTGCTGCGCGTCGATTCGCCCGGCGGCTCGGCGCTGGCCTCGGAGCTGATCCGGCAGGAGCTGGAGCAGCTGCAGGAGTCCGGCAAGCCCGTGGTGGTGTCCATGGCGGGCACGGCGGCCTCGGGCGGTTACTGGATTTCCGCCACGGCCGACGAGATCTGGGCCTCGCCCACTACGGTCACAGGCTCCATCGGCATCTTCGGCCTGATCCCCACGCTGGAGGACAGCCTCAGCCGCATTGGCGTCTTCGCCGACGGCGTCAGCACCACGCCGCTCACCCGGGCGGATGTGCTCTCCGGCATGAGCGAACCCATGGCGGCCGTGTTCCAGGCCAGTGTCGAGGATGGCTACCGGCGCTTTCTGCAGCTGGTGGCCGACGGGCGCAACCTGAGTCTGGCGCAGGTGGATGCTGTGGCGCAGGGGCAGGTGTGGAGCGGCGCCCAGGCGCAGGCCTTCGGGCTGGTGGACAATCTGGGGGAACTCGACGACGCCATCGCTGCTGCCGCGCAGCTGGCGGGGGTGGAGGCGTATGAGTGGCGCTACATCGAGAAACCGCTCACGCCGAGCGAGCAGTTTGCTCAGGAGCTGATCCGCAATTTCGGGCTCACCGGGCTGGCGGCGCCGGCCTGGCTGGAAGGGGCGGGGGGTGGCGTGCTGCAGCAGACGCTCGGCCAGCTGGGCTCCCTGGCCCGCTTCAACGACCCGCGCAGCCTCTATGCGCTGTGCGAGTTCTGCGCTTTCCTCGACTGACGTCCCGGACAGGCGGCGGGGCGTGACTCAGCGCCCGCCGCTGGCGCGCACGGCCGCCTCGATGTTGTCCCGCAGATGCGCGGGGGTGATGCTGCCGATGATCACCGCGCTCACGCCCTCCTGCCGGAAGATGAATTTCAGGCTGGACTCCACGTCGCCATGCCCACTGTTCAGCGCCTTTTTGATCAGCACGCCCTTGTGCTGCGCATGGGCCTGCGCGATCACCGGCAGGTCGTCCGTGCTGGCCGGGTTCAGGGTCACCATCACCACATCGGTGTGTTCCAGAGCCAGCAAGCCGCCGGCCACCGTCTTGCTGGACATGCCGATGGCGCGCACCAGCCCCGCCTCGCGGCAGCGCTGCAGGGCCTCCACGCATTCGCCCCGGCGCAGGATCGCCTCGTCGTCGCCATCAGAGTGAATCAGCACCAGGTCCAGATAGTCCGTGCGCAGACGCCGCAGGCTGCGTTCCACACTGCGCCGCACATGCGCGGCCGTGAAATCGAAGTGCGACACGCCGGCAGCGAATTCCTCGCCCACCTTGGAGCAGATCACCCAGTCCTGCCGCTGCGTCAGCAGCTCGCCCAGACGCTCCTCGCTGCTGCCGTAGGCCGGTGCAGTGTCGATCAGGTTCATGCCGGCGCCCCGGCACAGGGCCAGCACCTCGCGCACGCGGGCGTCGTCCGGCAGCTGGAAGCTCTGCGGGTATTTGACGCCCTGGTTGCGGCCGAACTTGACGGTGCCCAGGCCCAGGCAGGACACCTCGAGGCCGGTGCTGCCGAGGGCGCGACGGGGCAGGGGGGCGGAAAAGGCAGTGGTCATGGGGCGGACTCCCAGCGCGGCACGGCATGGCCGGGGAAGGGGAAATGCGCGGCCAGAGCGGCGGCTGCACTCGGCGCGCTGCCGGGTGTCAGGCCCTGGCGCTGCAGTTCGGCGCAGACGCTGTCGCCCAGATCCGGGCTCAGGGTCAGCTTGGTCGGCCAGGTCACCAGCAGCGGGCCCGCCGCGTGCAGATAGGCGGTGTCGGGCCGCTGCAGGTTCGGCAGGCGGGGTTCGGCGCGGTTGATGAAGAAGCTGCCCCAGCGCGCCTGGCTCATGTCCAGCCAGGGGAAGGTGTCCTGCAGCTGGCGGGCGGCCTCGTCCTGCTGCTGGGCCGCACTGCGCTGCACGCCGCTCTCGGCGATCTCGCCGCCCAGATACCAGGTCCAGCCGGCGCCGTCGGGCACGCTCTCCTCCGGGGCTGTGGCTGAGGGGTGGGCCGTGATGGTCAGCCGGGGGGTCATGCCGAAACTGTCGCCGATGCAGTGCACGAAGGCGGGTGCCGGGTGGTTCAGGCGCACGAAGACCATGTGCAGCGGACGCGTCTGCATGGCTGGCAGCGTGCTTTGCAGATGGCCGCCCAGACACTGCATCAGGGCGGCATTGCCTTCGCCGGCGGCCAGAATGTAGCGCTGTGCTTGCAGCGTCACAGCTTGCCCATTCGAGGCCATGACATGGATCTGCTGCACGCTGCCGGCGGCGTCATGCACGGCAGCCACGGCCTCGGCCGGCACCTGGAAGATGCGGTCGCGGTGCGGCGCGGCGAGCGTCTGCACCAGGGAGGGCGTGTCCACCACGAAGTCCGTGAGCTGGTACAGCGCGCCTTCCAGCGTCCGGCCCTGGAAGAAGGGCGGGTATTGCGCGGGCTGCAGCGCGTCGATGCGCCCGCGCAGCGCCTTGCTGCCCAGGAAGGACTTCAGCCGCGAGCGATAGCCGCCGCCCGACCACATGAAATAGTGCGGGGCCAGCACGCGCACCCCGCGCAGGTCGATCTCGCCCTCGCCCTGCAGGCACTGTCGCCAGCGCTCGGGCATGCCGGCGATGGCGCTGCTGGCGGGGCTCAGCACGCCGTTGAGCGCGTATTTCAGCCCGCCGTGAATGATGCCCTGGGAGGCCAGAGTCTGGCCGCCGCCCAGCGCATCGCATTCCAGCAGCACCACGTCCAGCCCCTGTCGGCGCAGCCGGTGCAGCAGCCACAGCCCGGCGATGCCGCCGCCGAAAATGACGATGTCTGTCTGCACTGGGGAAGCCGGGACTTGCATGCGTGGGGTCTGCCTTGGTCGTCGAAGGTTTTTTGCCGGGGCGCGCGACTCGCCCGCCGCCAGAAGTGGGCGCCATGGTAGCATGGCCGGGCCCTGCAGAGGCTCCGGCCCCCGGCCTGCGGCCTTCTGCGCGTTGCCACCTCTGACCCGGAACCAGACCAGACCCGTGAATCGATTCGCCTACAACCTGCTGTTCACCCTCATCCTGCCGCTCATCGTGCTGCGCCTGCTCTGGCGCGCGCTCAAGGCCCCGGCGTACGCCCGGCGCTGGGCGGAGCGCTTCGGCCTGGTGCGGCTCTTGCCGCAGCAGCAGGCCCAGCGCGGCCAATGGCTGTGGGTGCACGCCGTGTCGGTGGGCGAGACCCTGGCCGCCGCGCCCTTGATCCGCAAGCTGCGCGCCGAGCACCCGCAGATCCCGCTGGTGGTCACCACCATGACGCCCACCGGCTCGGAGCGTGTGCGCGACCTGTTCGGCAGCGATGTCTGCCACGTCTATGCACCCTACGATCACCCGTGGTCCGTGCAGGCCTTTCTCGCCCGTTTCCAGCCGCGCCTGTTGGTGATCATGGAAACCGAGCTGTGGCCCAACATCATCCATTGCACGAAGCAGCGCGGCGGGCAGGTGATCGTGGCGAATGCGCGTCTGTCGGAGAAATCCGCGCGTGGCTACGAGAAATTCCCCGCGTTGGGCAAGCCCATGTTGCGGCAGATCGACTGCATCGCCGCGCAGGCACGCAACGACGCCGAACGCTTCGTGCGCCTGGGCGTCACCGCGCAGCAATTGCAGATCACCGGCAGCATCAAGTTCGAGATCGAGCTGCCGGAGGACCTGGCCCCGCGTCAGCGCGAGCTGCAGCAACTGATCGGTCGCAATCGCCCCGTGCTGATCGCCGCCAGCACGCGCGAAGGCGAAGAGGAAAAAGTGCTGCAGGCCTTCCGCCAGTGCCTGAGCCAGGTGCCCGAGTTGCTGCTCTTGCTGGTGCCACGTCACCCCGAAAGATTCAAGACGGTGGCGAAGCTGTGCGCCGATCAGGGGCTGAGTGTGGTGCGGCGCAGCGATGGCCTCGAGGCCGGGCCGCTCACCAAGGTCTTTCTGGGCGACAGCATGGGCGAGATGCTCACCTTTTTCAGTGTGGCCGACATCGCCTTCGTGGGCGGCAGTCTGGTGAACACCGGCTGCCACAACGTGCTCGAACCTGCCGCCATGGGCCTGCCGGTGTTCGTCGGCCCGTCCCAGTTCAATTTCCAGACCATCTGTGAGCAGCTGGAGGAAGCCGGCGCACTGCAGACCTGCGCCGACGCCTCGGCGCTGGCTGCGGCCGTCATCGCCGCATGTCAGGACCCGGCCCTGCGTCAGCGCATGGGCCAGGCCGGCCGCACCCTGGTGGCGCAGAACCGCGGCGCCTTGCAGCGCACCTTCGACCTTGTCCTGCAGCATTACGGAAACGTGCCATGAAGCCCTTTCACTTGCTTGTGTTCCTGCTTGCTTCTCTGTGCTCTGCCCTCACGCTGGCGCAGCCCACCCTGACGGAATTGCCCGCCATCGAGCGCCTCGCGGCCCGCACCGGCTACACCGGCACCGCGCTCGTGCATGACGCCGCCAGCGACACCTGGTACACCGGCAATGCCGCGCTGGCGCAGCAGCGTTTCATTCCCGCCTCGACGTTCAAGATCTTCAGCGCCCTGGTGGCGCTGGAAACCGGCGTGATCGCCGGCGTCGACAGCGTGATGCCCTGGGACGGCGTGGTGCGCGGTCGCACCGAGCTGAACCGCGATCTCACGCTGCTGGAGGGCTTTCGCCTTTCGGCCGTGCCGCACTTCCAGGCGCTGGTGCGCGAGATCGGCGCGCAGCGCATGCAGCAGCACATCGATGCGGTGGGCTATGGCAATCGCGACATCTCCGGCGGCATCGACCAGTTCTGGCTGACGGGCGCGCTGCGCATTTCGCCGCTGGAGCAGGTGCAGTTCCTGCAGCGTCTGTACCACAACGAGCTGCCGTTCTCACAGCGCAGCATGGACGCGGTGAAGACGCTGATGCTGTCGGAAGACACGCCGCAGCAACGCACGCGCGGCAAGACGGGCCTGGCCGTGCTCGACGGCGACGAGAACACCGGCTGGTGGGTAGGCTGGTTGGAGTCCGAGCGCGGTGTGCGTTTCGTGGCAGCCCTGCTGCAGGCGCGTGCGCCCGGTGACGATTTCATTCCCGCGCGTCAGACACTCGCCCGCGCGGCGCTGGACGAAGTGACGTACGAGCGCGACATCCGCCCGCTGGCGCAGCAGGTGCGAGACGAGCAGGGCGAGGCGGCGCTGCACATGCTGCGCGAGCTGGTGGCGATTCCCACTTTCAATGTCGAGGGCCTGCCCCAGCACGAGAACCCCGAGTTCCTGCGCTTCGCCGCCACACTGGAACGTCTGGTGGAACTGTTCGGGCTGCAGTGGCGCAATGTGGACAATCGCGTGTACGAGATCAGCCTGCGCAACAGCGACGCGCCGGCCGACAGCGCCTTGATCGGCATCCACGCCCACGCCGACGTGGTGCCGGTGAACCCTGACGAATGGGTGCTGGCCGATGGCACGCGGCTCGATCCGTTCACCGTGACGCAGATTGGCGACCGGCTCTACGGACGCGGCACCGAAGACGACAAGAACGGCATCGTGGCCGCACTGTTCGCGATGCGCGCGCTGCAGGACTCCGGCCTGCCGCTGCGGCGCCAGTTCCGCCTCTTGATCGACACGCGCGAGGAAACCGGCGGCGACGCCATGCCGTACTACCTCGAGCGCCACCCCACGCCCGATTACAACATCGCGCTTGACGGCAGTTACCCCGTCATCATCGCCGAGAAGGGCTATGGCACCGTGATGGCGAACTTCCCCGCACGGCAGGCGACGGGCGAGGGCGCCGAAGTGGTGGCCCTGACCGGCGGGCTCGCCACCAACCAGATCCCGGCTTCGTCCACGGCCACGCTGTTGAGTGAGCGTCCCGACGCCCTGGTCACGCTGCTGAACGAGCGCGGTGCGGTGTTCGCGGCGACTCACGGCAGCGACTTCCAGATCCAGGCCCGGCGCGACGGCGACGCGGTGCTGCTGGAGGTGTTCGGCGTGTCCGCGCACTCCTCCGAGCCGGAGACGGGCATCAACCCCGTGGCGCGTCTGCTGGCCTTCATGGATTCCCTGCGCGGGCAGAGCGTGTTCAAGACCAATCAGTTCACCGACGCCGCGCGCTACGCCACCGAGAACTGGGGCCTTGACCACTACGGCGAGACGATGGGCATCGCCTATCGTCACGAGTTCATGGGCCCGCTGACCACGGCCCAGACCTTCGTTTCAACCGACACCGACGGCCTGCGCACCGCCGTGAATCTGCGCCTGCCTGTGGGCCGCGAGCCCGAGGCGCTGCAGCAGCAGGTCGAGGCGCGGCTCAACGAGTGGAAGGCCGCGACCGGCGTGGACGTGACGCTGACCCTCAGCGCCGGTGCGCCCATGTACCGCAATCCGGAAGGCGCCTGGGTGAATGCGCTGCTCGACATCGCCGTGGCCAATCTCGACATTCCGCGCGAGTTCGGCTCCTCTGCCGGCGCCACGTCCATCCACGACCTGCCCAACGGCGTGCAGTTCGGCCTGGCCATGCCCAACGAGAAGTACACCGGCCACAACGCCAACGAGTTCAAGCGTCTGGACCAGTTCCTGACCGACCTGCAGATCGTGACGGAGATGTTCGCGCGCCTGGGGACGATGGGGGAGTTGTAGGGGGCGAAAAGGGCGTGTCAGGCTTTGGGCATGTCGGCGGCGCGGTCGTCGGCAAGACCAAAGCCACCGAAGTTGAGTCCGAACTCCAGCGTAAAGTCCGTGGCCAGCACCGTGGGGATTAGGCGATGATCTTCCTTGACCACTGACACGATGCCATGACGTTCCAGCATCTTCAGCGTGCGCGATAGATTGCTCTTCTTGCGCCCTGACAGCTGCTCCAACTCCGCCAAGGATTGCGGCTTCTTTTCCACGATCAATCTCAGAAGCGTTTGATTGTCGTTGCTCAGGGTCTCGGCCATCGACCGCAGCGAATCAAACCAGATCTTCGGCTCGTCACGACGAGGCGTGTAGATTCCCTTGGCGATCGCGATGGATCGCTTGGCGTAGTCCTCTCGGGAGAGTACCCCGAGCTTGATGGCGTGCGTTGTCATGGTAACTCCTTGGTGTTCGCGACGATGGCATCGACTGCGGTCCAGAATTCCTGCACAAGCGCAGCAGGTGTATCGAAATCAAAGGCGATCACCAGGTGGGCGTCGTGGCGGTGGTCCCATTCGATTCGTCTTGATTCGAAGCGCTTTGTCTTCTTCACGGCGTGCGCGTTATCAAACCCCAGGAGTCGCCTGCCTTGGCGATCATGGAGCGTCAGACAGTAGCGAATACCGTGTGGTATTTCGATGCATGGAGTGACCAGTCTGGCCTCGAACTTCGTCCAATGGCCCGACTCCATGTAAAAGCGCTCGCCATCAAGCTCGAGCAGGCTCTGCAATCCATTGTCAGAAGCCACACATCACCAGTCGTCAAGAACTTGAACAATTCCGTGAAGTCCTTGTTATCGTCTGTTGATAACACGAGCCTATCACAGCATTTGCGGGGTAGTCACGAAGGAGGAGCCCCGTGATTCAAGCGTAGTATCCAATGGGGAATTGTGAGAACTATGAGTCGGATCCGCTCAAGCAGAAGGGCCCGGCCACAACGCGAAAGAGTGCAGGCGTCTGGAAGCGTTGACGAACGAACTGCAGATCGTGACGGAGATTTTGAGAGGGTGGGGACGATGGCCGAGTTAACGGGAATCCAGCAAGTACTTCACAGCCGCACCTCGTCAGCGAACCGCCGCAATTTTGCGGGATTGATCCCCAACAGGTCGCCGGCCTCCCGCAGCGCCAGCTGGCCATTGAAGGCTTGTGACAGCACCGCCCGGGAGAAGTGCTTGCTGAGCTGTGCGTTTCTGTTTCTGTGACAACTGGGGCCGCCGTCACCGTGCTTAGTGCGCTCCGCCCACAGCGCCGTCTGTCGGGCTACATACTGCCGATACTGGTCGTCCGTGATGAAGCCGAGGGTCATCGCGCGGCGTGCACGTGTCCAGGTGCTGACGTGAAAGTGCGCTTCCAATGCCGGCAGATTCTCCGTCCACTCCGGCAGGTCCTGCCAGAGCTGACGGAACTCCTGCTCTGGCACCAGAAACTCTGCAGCCACCGCATTGCAAACGGTCTCGCTTCGATGCGCAGAGGATTCCTCGCCATCGGAGATTCCGGAAACGCCTGTCCAGATGTGGCAAAGCTCATGAATCAGCGTGAAGAGTCGCGCACCCGGCGCATCGGCATGGTTCACGAATATCACCGGCGCCATGTCATCCGCGATCGCGAATCCACGAAGCTCGTCAACGCGCAGAGGCCGCGTGTGATGCCCGAGACTGGCCTCGCGCATCACCAGCACACCGATGCCTTCGATGCGCGAAATCAGGTCACGGTAATAATCGTCCCACGCCCCGCGCACGGGATGCGCCGCCACTTTCAGCACGCGGCGCATGTCATTCACCAGTTCATGCACGGGGGCATCGGTGGGCATGCGAGCGGCCACAGGGCAGGGGCCGAGCAATTCGTTTTGCCGATAGTCCTTGTACCACTGCTGGCGATAGAGGGTGAGCTTGATCAGGTCGAGCAGCTCGGCGCTGGGCCGCCTGACCCCGCGATTCTCGAGTGTACGCAGGTCGGGAATCGGCAATTCCTCCTGCGGCGGCTCGCGAAGAAACAGATAACCGAATGGCACATGCGCCTTGCTGGCGAACACCTGCGCCTGCTTGAAGCTCAATGTCTCCTCACCAGATTCCCAACGCAACAGCCGCTCGGTGTCGACATCGCAGCGCCTGGCGAAGTGAGGCAAAGAAATGCCTGAGCGCTCTCGCGCCCAAGTCAGCATGCGGTGATTGATGAGGGCTGTTGGCATGGCATTGCTCGAGATTTGCCTTGGGTATAGTCAAGAAGTCGCGGTAGAGCCTCCCTTGCGCTGTCGCGCCACATACCTGCGCAAGACCTCATCCATGCGGACCTGCCAACCATCGCCAGTGCCTCGAAAATACTCAATGACTTCCTGGCTGTAACGAACGGACACCAGCAATTTCGGCTTCTCCACCTTGGGTCTGCCACGCAGTGACTTCATGGGGACCATTGCCTTGAGCTGCTCATCGGTCAATGGAGTTGCGTGCGGATCGCTTTCTGCGGCAGCGACGATGCGGCGGTTCTCGGCTTCCGACGGCATGATGATCGTGGGCTTATTGAATGTTCTCGACATAGTGACTCACCTCTCGACGGGTGGCTGGGCGCAAACTGATGATTCTTCGCGTTGAAGTTGTTTCCACAAAGGCCACGTAGTAGACCGTCCTGGTTTCAGGAGCGAGAGCAATCATTCGACACTCCGCATAGCGAAACCGTTCGTCAACCGCAACCAGGGCAGCATCCCACTCCAGGTGTCTGGCCAGTGCCAGAGACACCCCATGCTTGAGGATGTTCGCCTTGTCCTTCCTTGGATCAAAGGTAATATCCATTTTAATTGTAGCTACAATAAATGAGCTGTCAAATGTCGAAGTGCGCGGAACTGCCAGCGCCACGACTTAAGTATAGGCGCTGATCGTGACCTGCCCGGCTATTTTCGGACCAGTTAAAACTTGAGGTAATCCTCCCCTGAAAGCAGGCTGCTCATAAGTAGAATTTTCTCGCACCATCGTCCGAGGAGATTCACATGAAGAAATCACGTTTTAGCGACGGCCAGATACTGGCGATATTGAAGCAGGCGGACTCTGGAGTGCCGATAGCAGAGCTGTGCCGGGAGTACGGGATGCGCAGCGCCAGTTTTTACAAATGGCGAGCGAAATTCGGAGGAATGGACGCCTCTCTGATGGCTCGGATGAAGGAGCTGGAGGAGGAGAACCGACGGTTGAAGAAGATGTACGCTGAGGAGCGACTGAAGTCGGAGATCATTCAGGAAGCCATGGCAAAAAAGTCGTGAAGCCATCTCCGCGCAAAGAGATGGCTGCCCAGGCGGTGAGTGTTCGGGGCATAAGCATCTGGTTAGCCTGTGAGATATTTCAGTTCAGTCAAAGCTGTTTTCGCTACACCCGGGTATTGAATAGCGAGAATGCCATAATTGCCGATTGGTTGGTGCGTCTGACGCATGCTTGGCGCGACTGGGGTTTGGGGCTGTGCTACCTGCATCTGCGCAATGTCAAAAGCTTTACGTGGAACCATAAGCGTGTCTATCGGATCTACAAGGAGTTGGAGTTGAATCTGCGGATCAAACCGAAGAAGCGATTGGTGCGCGAGAAGCCAGAGCCCCTGGCAGTGCCCGACTCGATCAACCAGTGCTGGTCGATGGACTTCATGCATGATCAGTTGTCTGATGGACGCAGCATTCGACTGTTCAATGTGATTGACGACTTCAACAGAGAAGGCCTAGGAATTGAAGTTGATTTTTCGCTACCCAGCGAGCGTGTGATACGGACATTGGATCAGATCATCAATTGGCGAGGAAAGCCCAAAATGATCCGCTGCGACAATGGTCCGGAGTACATCAGTGCTGCGCTTTGTACATGGGCTGAGAAGCATCGGATCACGTTGCTCCACATTCAGCGTGGCAAGCCACAGCAAAATGCATATGTGGAACGCTACAATCGAAACGTAAGATACGGTTGGCTAGCGCAGTACTTGTTCGACACCATTGAGGAAGTACAGGAGTTTGCGACTCGATGGTTATGGAGTTACAACAACGAGAGACCGAACATGGCTCTTGGTGGCATTACCCCGAAACAGAAGTTGGCCATGGTGGCCTGACTCTACTTCTGAGCTCGGTTAAAAATGGGGGGATTACCGGACTGGCTCTGTGTTTTTAGCGCTTTAAGCTAGCAAACTTTCGCCTCAAGAAACTCATCCACGACAGCTTGAACAATAGTTCGGTCGATCATGTGTCCCTGTCCTTCGAATATCGAAAAACGGTCTGCTTGAAGCGTTTTGGCAATCTCTTGCAATGCTGACAAATCACATTGATAGTCCAAGCTCCCCACACACATCACAAAATACTCGGGCTTTTTTAGATCATGGCTGCGCAATGATGCTGGGATTCGCTCTTTGTGCGGCGGTCTGAAATAGCCAATTTTTGACACCAGCGCACCAACGACAGGACTTAACAACAAGACCTTCGTTCTTAACTGCGATAAGCCAATTAAGCTGTTCAGCAGCAGATATGCGCCATACGAGTTAGCAATCACGGGAATTCTCTCTTTCTCGATGCGCTGGAAGTGAGTGCGTATGGCTGCGAGCTGATCTTCGAACTCCCCTTTTAGAAATTCCTCTGATAAACCAATACCACTGACCGCTTTCGCTCGCTCTTTGAGGAAGACGCCCAAGCCTTCATTAATCGATCCACCACGACCCGTCACATAAAAGATTTCTTCAACCATACTAATTCCCCAATTTGGGTAAAGTGTCGTGTGACACTACACTTGCAAGCGGGTTCTACCCCGTTGTCAGTGGCAAATGCATAGATCCATCCAGAAGTTTCGACCCAATCCAAATGTGCGGGCTTGATTCTGTCATGGCGAATTTCCCATTCTGTCAATTCTTCGAAGCCGGACTCTAATAAAGGCGTATTCATATCGTGTGATGCACTCTCCGACTAATTAATTGCTGCATAGAAACAGAACATTTTAAAAGGGCGCTCCAATTGGTTGGCAGGTAGCCTACACCGCCCCTCTCGTGTCGGGCCAGCAAACATTCTCGCAATTCTGCATTTCCCACCATCCACTGCTTCGCCAAAGCAAGTCGCTGATCGATCAACATGGCCCGCCTGCATGTCGAGCCAAATCCTCCGAAAATCCGATCCTTCTTTTAAATCCTCACCCTCGTCAAATTCTCCACCCCGCCCGCCGTCACCAGCACATTGTCCTCGATGCGAATCCCGCCCAGCGGCGTCAGCTCATCCACCAGTGCCCAATTGATGAACTTGCCACGCGCGCTGCTGCGCTCCGGCTCCAGCAGCACGGGAATGAAATACAGCCCGGGCTCGATGGTGAACACCTGGCCCACCGCGGTGGAACGGGTGGTTCGCAATGAGGGGTATTCGGGCGGTGGCGTCTGCGTCTCGCCGCGCGCGTTCTTCAGGCGGCCGCCGACGTCGTGCACCTGGATGCCGAGCAGATGGCCCACGCCGTGGGGCATGAACAGCGTGCTCACCTTGTGGGCCAGCAGTTCCTCGGCGCTGCCGTGGCAGAGGCCGGACTGCAGCAGGATGTCGGTGATGCCCTCGTGGCAGGCCACGTGGATGTCGGGGTAGGGGATGCCGGGTCGCACTCTTTCGATCAGGCCCTGTTGCAGTTCGCTCATGGCGTCGACGAGCGCCACGAAGCGCGGGTCGGTGTGCGGGCGTGTCCAGGTGCGGGTGATGTCGGAGCAGTAGCCGTGGGTCTTGCAGCCGGCGTCGATCAGCAGCACCTGGCTGTGCTCGCCGCTGCGCCGGCGCTTGTTCTGGTAATGCAGGATCGCGGCCTTCTCGTCGAGGGCGACGATGTTGGTGTAGGGCGTCTCCTCTTCAAGAATGTGGCAGGCCTGCAGATAGGCCATGTGAATCGCGTACTCGCTGCCGCCGGCCTCGAAGGCGTGGCGCGCGGCGGTGTGGCCCTGCAGGGCCAGGCGGTTGGCGGCGCGGATGCAGGCCACCTCGTACTCGGATTTCACCGCGCGCTGGAAGTCTAGCCAGTGCAGCAGGGCGGAGGGGTTGTGACTCTCGGGCGGCAGGCCGATGGCGGTGGCGAAGGGAGTGTTCTCGCCGAGAAACGCGATGCGGGCCAGCGGTGGAATCTCCACGCCGCTCAGGCCCTGCAGGGCGTCGGCCACGCCCTGGCTGCGCTCCAGCGTGTGCACCTGCCATTGCGAGCGCACCCAGTCGTCGAGGTGGGCAGTCTGTTCGTACCAGAAGTCGCGCGGCACCACCTGAAAATACACGGGCGTCTGGCCGGGCAGGATCAACACCACCTGCTCGGGCCTGTTCACCGGCAGCCAGTGGCTGAAGTGGCCGTAGGCGCGGAACGGGGGCGTCTGGTCGTCGGCGTAGTGGTAGCGGGCCGAACCGCTGTGGATCAGCACGGCGTCGAAATGGCCGGTGGCGAGCAGGGCGTCGGTGTAGAGCGCCTGCAGGCGCTCGATGTGCTGGGCGTAGTGCGTGGCGAAGGGCATGGTGTGTCTCTGTCTGGGTGATGATGGCTCGACGATAGCACAGACCCGTGGGAGCGGGCTTGCCCGCGAACATTCGCTTGCACGCAAGTTTCCGCCGAGGTTCTCGAGGTTCGCTTGCAAGCAAGCTCCCTCAAGCAGGTTCCGCGGCGTTGCCGCCCCGCCGGCTGTGCAGCTATGATGCGGCTCAGCCCCTTCGACAGGTCACTGGCATGAGCACAAACCCCGGCCCCTTCAACATGAGAACCGCCTATGCACGTCTGGGCCCCGACGGCAGTGCGCAGAGCCTGCCCGTGGACGCCGATTTCTGGCAGGACCTCTCCGCGGGCAAGTTCGGCGACTTCCACAACGAGTATCTGGTGACCACTCAGAGCTTCACGCAGAACTGGCCGCTGTGGGAGATGCACCCGAAGGGCGACGAGATCGTGGTGTTGATCGCCGGTTCCGTCGACGTGATTCTGGAAAAGAAGGCCGGCAACAAGATCCTGCCGCTGCGCGAGCCCGGCAGCTGGGTGCTGGTGCCGAAGGGGCTCTGGCACACCGCACGCGTGCACGCCCTGAGCGTGCTGTTGTTCATCACGGCAGGCGAGGGCACACAGCATCGCCAGGTCGATTTCTGAGGCAAGTCCATCATGCTGACCCTGTTCATCGCCAACAAGAATTACTCGTCCTGGTCCCTGCGCCCCTGGGTGCTGATGAAGGCGCTCGACATTGCGTTTCAGGAACGTCTGGTTCCTTTCACCGCCAATTCCAACTGGGAGGAGTTCCGTCGCTTCTCACCCAGCGGCAAGGTGCCCGCGCTGGTCACGGAGAAGGGTACGATCTGGGATTCGCTGGCCATCGCCGAGTTCCTGGCCGAAGAGCACAGCCGGGTGTGGCCGCAGGAGCGCATGACGCGGGCCTGGGCGCGTTCGGCCGCGGCCGAGATGCACTCCGGATTCTTTGCCTTGCGTGAGCACTGCTCCATGAGTTGCGGCGTGCGCATTCGCCTGCACGACTGGGTGCCGCCGCTGCTGCGTGACATCGCGCGCCTGAATGAGCTGTGGGGCGAGGGCTTGAAGCGCTATGGCGGGCCTTTCCTGGCGGGCGCCGACTTCACGGCGGTGGATGCCTTTTTCGCGCCGGTGGCCTTCCGCGTGCAGACCTATGGCATCGGGCTGAGTGCGCCGGCGCAGGCCTATGTCGATCACCTGCTGCAAGTGCCGGCCATGCAGCAGTGGTACCAGGAGGCCCTCATTGAGCCCTGGCGCGATGAAGAGCACGAACACGATTGCCTGCGGCGCGGGGTGCTGACGGCCGATCTTCGCAGCGGCGCCTGAATGCCGAAAACCTGCGCCGCGGGCCGACACCCGCGGCGCGCACTCACTTCTTCGCGTGCACGCGAATCAAGCCTTCCTGCGCCACCGACACCACCAGCTCCCCGTTCTGCCGATAGATGTTGCCGCGACTGAAGCCGCGTGCGGCCGAGGCCGAGGGGCTGTCCTGCACGTAGAGCAGCCATTCGTCCATGCGGAAGGGGCGGTGGAACCACATGGCGTGGTCCAGGCTGGCAATCTGCAACTGCGGCGAGAACAGGCTCATGGCATGGGGCAGCAGGCTGGTGTCGAGCAGAGTCATGTCCGAGGCGTAGGCCAGCATGTGGGTGTGCAGTGCATAGTCCTCGGGCAGGTCGGTGGCCACGCGCATCCACACGCAGCGGCTCGGCGGGCGCGCCTCGGGATGCATCATGTTCTCCACCACCGTGTGACGCAGATCGATGGCGAAGGGGCGTGAGAAGGCGGCATGCAGTTCCGGCCCCAGGCTCTCGCGCAGCTGCTCGGCGAGCTGGGCACGAGTGAGGCAGGCTTCGGGCGGCGGCACCTCGGGCATGGGCTCCTGATGCGAGAGGCCGGGCTCGGGAATCTGGAACGACGCATCCAGCGTGAGGATGGCCGCGCCGTGCTGCACGGCGGTCACGCGCCGCGTGCAGAAGCTCTTGCCGTCGCGCAGGTTCTCCACCTTGAACAGGATGGGGTGGGCCTTGTCGCCGGGGCGCAGGAAGTAGGCATGCAGGGAGTGCGGTTTGCGCGCGTCGTCCACGGTGCGACTGGCACTGAGCAGGGCCTGGGCCAGCACCTGGCCGCCGAAGATCTGTCGCCAGCCTTCACTCTTGTGACGCGTCTGGAACAGGCCGTCGTCGAGGGCTTCCAGGTCGAGGTGGTCGAACAGTTGTTGCAATTGCTGATTCATGGGGTGTCCGCGGGGGTGAACGGTGGCTCGGAATGGCCGGCAGTGTAGCAGGACGAGCCGAGGCGGGCACACGGCGCGCGGCTTTACGCCCGCTGCAGCCGCCGCGTATGATCGCCGCACAACAATGACAACACGCCTTGCAGGGGGCACATCATGCGCAAGATTGCACTATTCACCGGACTCGCTGCCGTGGCAGCCGCCGCCATGCTCGTGGGCACCGGCGCCGAACTCAATGCCGCCGACGCCGATCTCGAGGCCGTCAAGAAGCAGTTCGTGGGGCACTATGAACTCGTCAGCTATGTCTCCTTTCCGGAAGGCGGGGGCGTGGTCGACAACAATTACGAAGGTCGCATCACTTATGACGAGCACGACAACATGACGGCCCAGGGCATGCCCAAGGACCTGCCCGCCCGCGCGGCGGCGTCATCCACCAATGTCAGCGGCGGCTTCGCCTATTACGGCAGCGTGACCTGGGACATCGAGAACCAGATCGTGACGCATCACGTGGAAGGCTCGCCTTCTCGCGGCAGCTGGGTGGGCGAGGACAACGTGCGCCACTACGCCTGGGAAGACGGGCTGTTGAAACTTTCCATCGTGAACGCCGAGGGCCGCACCACGGGCACCTTGACCTGGCGTCGCTTCGAGTAAGGCATTGACGACACCGGACACGGACACCTTTTCCCCCTTCGACGCGTGCTGGCTGGCCGAGGCCATGCGCCTGCACGCGCTCGACACCGCCGATCCGGCGCGGCCCGCAAGACCAGGGGCCGCGCCAACTGATGCCGCCACCATTCTCGCCCTCACGCACTCCCTCGCGCAGCAGCACGGCTACCCCGAACGCGTGCAGCGCTGGCATCGCCATGCCGGCTGGTTGCTGGGCGGACTCGGGTTGCTCGCCGTACTGGCGGGCTTCTCGGCGGGACTGACGCTGGTGGGCGGCGCGACACGCAGCGTGAATGTGCTGTGGGCGCTGCTCGGGCTGATCGGCGTGCACAGCGTGGCGCTGCTGTTCTGGCTGCTGCTCGGCCAGGCCAGCGGGGGCGCGGCGGGGCGGCTCTGGTTTGCGCTGCTGCAGCGCTGGGGTCTGGGTGCGAGCCCGCTGCCCGGAAAGTCCGATCCGCTGGGTCGGGCACTGGCCGCCCTGCTGGCCCGCGATGGGATTGGGCGCTGGTGGTTCGGCATGATCACCCACGCGCTGTGGCTGCTCGCCCTGGCTGCTGCCCTGCTGGCGCTGCTGGCCGTGCTGAGCCTGCGCAGTGTGACCTTCACCCTGGAAACCACCATTCTTCCTGCCACTGTCTTCGCTGCCGTCGTCGAGGGGCTTGGCGCAGCGCCGGCCTGGCTGGGCTTTGCCGTGCCGACCCCGGCGATGATCGACGCGGCGCTTGGCCCGGCCTCCGCCCTGCAGGACGCGGTGGCCGGCCGTGCCTGGGCGTCCTGGCTCAGCGGCTGTGTGCTGGTCTATGCCTTGCTGCCGCGCGCCTTGGCCTTTCTGGTGTGTCAGACCCTGCTGCGCCGCCGCCGCGCCCGCTGTCAGCCGGCCCTGCATCTGCCTGGTTTCGCGCTGTTGCCCGGGCTGACGCCCGCAGGCCCCGGCATCGTCGACCCGGCCCCTGCGCCGCAAGTCATCGGCCAGGTGGCGCCCCTGCATCATGTGCACAGCCACGGCAGCCTGCTGGCCGGGCTGGAACTGGGCGCCGACATGAGCTGGCCGCCGCGTGGCATGGGGCTGCAGCCGACGGTGGCCGTGGAAGAACATGTCGACACTCGCGAGCAGCGTCGCGCGCTGCTGTCTCGGCTGAAATCGGCCCCGCCGGCGCGCCTGTTGCTGTGCGTGGATGGCCGGCTCTCGCCCGATCGGGGCAGCCTGCGGGCGCTGGTCGACTGTTCCTTCTTCGCGGGGGAGCTGCGCGTGCTGTTGCTGCCCGCCAGCTGCCCGCCCGAGCGGCGCGACGCCTGGCTGCAGGGCTTCACCGACATTGGTCTGGGCGGCGAGCGCGTCTTCACCGACGCGGCGCTGGCGGGAGGCTGGCTGAATCATCATGACTGACGCCACGCGCTCCGCCGCACTGCGCATCGCCGTGGTCGGCCACACCAATACCGGCAAGACCTCGCTGCTGCGCACCCTGACCCGCGACAGCCATTTCGGCGAGGTGTCCGCACGCCCCAGCACCACGCGCCATGTCGAGGGCGTCAGCCTGGGCATCGGCGCCACCCGGGTGCTGGACTTGTATGACACGCCAGGCATGGAGGACTCCATCGCCCTGCTGGAGACCCTCGACGCCCAGGCCGCCGGCGCGCGGCAGCGTCTGGACGGCCCCGCCCGCATCCAGCAGTTCCTGGGCAGCGGGGCGGCCGCCGGGCGCTTCGAGCAGGAGGCCAAGGTGCTGCGGCAGCTGCTGCAGTGCGACGCGGGGCTCTACGTGATCGATGCGCGCGACCCGGTGCTGGCGAAATACCGCGACGAGCTGGCGATCCTGGCCAGCTGCGCCGTGCCGCTGCTGCCTCTGCTCAATTTCGTGCGCGACGCACGTGCCAACGAGTCCGCGTGGCGCGAGGCGCTGGCCCGGCTCGGCCTGCATGTGGTGGTGAGTTTCGACACCGTGGCGCCGGCGCGCGGGGGCGAGCGGCTGCTGTACGAGCGTCTGGCCACGCTGCTGGATACCCGTGGACTGGCCCTGCTGCGCCTGGCCGAGCATCACGAGCAGGAGGCCCTGAGCCGGCGTGGCGCGGCCACCCAGGTGCTGGCCGATCTGCTGATCGATGTGGCGGCCTGCCGCCTCAAGGTGGCCCATGGCAACGACGCGGCCGCACTGGCAAGGGCGCTGGACGGGCTCAATCGGCAGGTGCGCGAGCGCGAGCAGGCAGCCGTCGATGCGCTGCTGGCGCTCTACCGCTTCGGCCGCGAGGACCTCGACGCCAGCCATCTGCCCCTGAGCGACGGGCGCTGGCAGGAAGACCTGTTCGACCCGACCACGCTCACGGCGCTGGGCATCACCCTGGGCGGCGGTGTCGCGGCGGGGGCGGCTGCGGGCTTCGGCATCGACCTGATCCTGGGCGGCACGACGCTCGGCTCCGGCGCCGCCATCGGCGCGCTGCTGGGTGGCGGGCTGCCGACCCTGAAGCGCTTTGGCCGGCGCATGCTGCGCGGGGTGGGGCAGACACTGAGCAGCGCCGTCACCGGCAGTCGCTATCTGCGCGTGGACGAGACCATCCTGCGGGTGCTGCTGACTCGGCAGGTGCAGCTGGTGCTGGCCCTGGAGGCGCGCGGGCATGCGGCGGTGGCGCGCATCGCGCTGTCGCAGAGTCTGCAGGCGGACTTGTGGCAGGGCGCGTTGCCGGCGGCGCTGCGGCGGTGTCGTGAATACCCGGTGTGGTCGTCCCTGAGCGGGGAGCCGCGCGACAACCTGGCGCGGCAGCAGATGCAGGAGCGCATCGCCGAGGCTACACTGCGCGCCATCGGTCGACCCACGGGAGGGAGCGCCCCTTGAACAACCCCATTCTGCTGTCGATTTCCCTGCTCACGCTCAGCAATGTCTTCATGACCTTCGCCTGGTATGCCCACCTGAAGGAGTTGAACAACAAGCCCTGGCTCATCGCCGCGCTGATCAGCTGGGGCATCGCCCTGTTCGAGTACCTGCTGCAGGTGCCGGCCAACCGCATCGGCTACACCGTGCTCTCGGTGGGGCAGCTCAAGATCATGCAGGAAGCCATCACGCTGACGGTGTTCGTGCCCTTCGCCTTCTTCTACCTGAAGGAGCCGCTGAAACTGGATTATCTGTGGAGCGGGCTGTGCATCATGGGCGCGGTGTACTTCGCCTTCCGCAGCCGCTTCGCCGAAATGGTCTGAACCGGTGCCGGCATTGCTTCTTCAGGGCAGGTGGTTTACTTTCGCCGCAACCCGAATTCTCAACAACAACAAGAAGATCGCCATGAAATCACGCCCTTCCATGTCGCAGAATCGCTCCGGTTTGCTCACCTCCCTGCGTGTCGTCGTCGCCCTCGTGCTGCTGGCGCTGACGCCGCTCAGCCTGGCCCAGCAGGATGACCTGAACTGGGTCACCACCTGGTCCGCCGCACCCAGTTCGCTGCCGCCCGGTCTGCTGCCGCCCGAGGCCATCACCGATGCCTTCGACAACCAGACCCTGCGCCTGATCGTGCACAGCAGTGCCGGCGGCGATGTGGTGCGGGTGCGCCTGTCGAACACCCACGGCAACAAGCGTCTGCAGATCGGCGCCGCCACCATCGCCCTGCAGGCCGAGGGCAGCGCCATCGTGCCCGAGACGCTGACCCGGCTGACCTTCGGCGGCGAGGAGAGCGTCACCATCTCCCGTGGCGGCCTGGTGTTCAGCGACCCGGTGGCCTTCACCGTGCCGCAGCTGAGCAATCTGGCGGTGAGCCTCTTCATTCCCGCACCCAGCGGCACCGTGACCACGCATCTCGCGGCGGCGCAGACCAGCTATGTCTCGGCCCCTGGGGACTTCACGGGCAGTGTTCCTTTCAACACGGCGCAGGAGATTCCGGTGTGGAACTACCTGACGGCCATCGACGTGGGCCGCAGCGATGACATCACCACCATCGTCACCCTGGGCGATTCCATCACCGACGGCGTGGGTTCCAATGCCAATCTGAACAACCGCTGGCCGAATTACCTGGCGCGCCGCCTGCTGCTCGACCCGCAGGTGCCCGACTTCGCCGTGGCCAATGCCGGCATCAGCGGCAACCGCGTGCTGCAGGAACTCTCGCCGCGTTTCGGGGAAAACCTGCAGGTGCGGTTCGAGCGCGACGTGCTGGCACTGTCGAACGTCAGCCACATCGTGCTGCTGGAAGGCATCAACGACATCGGCATGCCGGCCCTGCTGGCGCCGGGCGAGGACGTGACGCCGGAGGAGATCATCGCGGGCTATCGCCAGATCATCACCCGGGCCCATGCGCGCGGCATCAAGATCATCGGCGCCACCCTGACGCCCTTCGAGGGCGCGGCCTACTACACGCCGGAAGGCGAGGTGAAGCGGCAGGCCGTGAACGCCTGGATCCGCACCAGCGGCGAGTTCGACGGGGTCATCGACTTCGAGATCCCGGCGCGGGACCCGTCCCACATCACCCGGCTGGTGCCGTCCTACACGGCGGACAACCTGCACCCCAATGACGAAGGCTACAAAGCGATGGCAGAGGCCGTCGATCTCGATCTGTTCCGCTGACGTATAGGGAACACTTCCGTTTCACTCCACAAAGGTCACGCATGAAATATCACGGCAGTCCCACGTTCACCCATCAGCAGGAGGACCGCATCGGCGTCCTGATCACCAATCTCGGCACCCCGGATGCCCCCACGCCCAAGGCGCTGCATCGCTATCTCAAGGAGTTCCTGTGGGACCCGCGCGTCGTGGAGGTGCCCCGTCTGATCTGGTGGTTCGCGCTCAATGGCGTGATCCTGCGCATTCGTCCACGCCGCTCGGCCAAGGCCTATGCCGGCGTGTTCACCGAGGAAGGCTCGCCGCTGCTGGTGCACACCCGCAATCAGAGCGCCGCGCTGCAGGCACTGCTCGCCGAGCAGGGCCACGGCAATGTGGTGGTGGACTTCGCGATGCGCTACGGCAATCCGTCCATCCCCAGCGTGCTGGAAGCCATGTTCAACAAGGGCGTGCGCAAGCTGCTGGTGCTGCCGCTCTACCCGCAGTATTCCGGTTCCACCGCGGCGTCCACCTTCGATGCCATCGCCAAGGACTTCACCACTCGGCGCTGGATTCCCGATCTGCGCTTCGTGTCGCACTACCATGACTATGCGCCGTTCATCGCCGCCGCCGCTCAGCGCATCCGCGAACACTGGGAGACTCACGGCCGCGCCGACAAGCTGCTGTTCTCCTATCACGGCGTGCCGATGCGCTATCTGCACAACGGCGACCCTTACCACTGCGAGTGCTACAAGACCTCGCGGCTGATCGCCGAGGCCCTCGGGCTGGGCAAGGACGAGTACATCACCACCTTCCAGTCCCGCTTCGGGCGCGAGGAGTGGCTGAAGCCCTACACCGATGCCACCCTCAAGGCCTTCCCCGCACAGGGCGTGAAATCCGTGCAGGTGTTCTGCCCGGGCTTCTCGGCCGACTGCCTGGAGACCATCGAGGAGATCGGCGAAGAGAACAAGCACTACTTCGAGGAAGCGGGCGGCGAGCGCTATGAATACATCACCGCGCTGAATGACCGCCCGGACCACATCGCCGCACTGGCCTCCCTGGTGCACGCGAACCTGCAGGGCTGGCAGGTGCAGCCTGTGCCGGAACGCGACGCGCTCGCCCGCGACCTTGGAGCCACACGTTGAGCATCACTCGGGAGCCCGCATGAACGTCCTGCTTTCTCGCCGTCTGGGCTATTTCGCCGGCGGCACGGCCATCTTCTTCCTGCTGCTGGCGGCCATGCGGATGCTGTTCTTCGTGGGCTTTTCCGGCGTGGCGCCGGACGAGAATCCGGAGGCGGTCTGGCCCACGCTGCGCATCGGTCTGCAGTTCGACGTGCGTCTCGCCTTGCTGCTGATGCTGCCCATTGCGCTGGCCCTGCTGCTGCCGCGACTGCGGCTGCGCTTCCCCGGGCAGCTGCGCTGGGCCCTGCGCGGCTATCTCGCCGTGGTGCTGATTGCCCTGGTGCTGCTCTACATCTTCGACTTCGGCCACTATGCCTATCTGGGCGTGCGCCTGAACGCCTCGGCCTTTCGCTACACGGCCGATGCGCAGATCTCCACGGACATGATCTGGCAGACCTACCCGGTGGTCTGGATCACCCTGGGCTGGATCGCCACCGTGGCCCTCACGCTGTTCGCCTTCCTGCGCCTGGAGCGCGTGACGCTGGACCGCCCGCAAGTGCCGGTGCCGCGTCTGGCCGCCGGGCTTGGCGGAGCCGTGGTGACCGCGCTGGTGCTGATCGGCCTGTTGGGGCGCTACACCAACATCAATCTGGAGAACCCGGTGCCGCTGCGCTGGAGCGATGCCTTCTTCTCGGGCGACAGCCAGATCGGCGCGCTGGGTCTGAACCCCTTGTTGTTCCTCTATGACACCTGGGGCGTGCAGGACGCTGGCCACGATGCCGAGGCGCTCACGGCGCTCTACCCGGTGGTGGCCAATTACCTCGGTGTCACGCCGTCCGGCCAGGGCATCAGCTTCGAGCGCCATGTGGGCGTGCAGCCCCATGCGCTGCCCGGCGAGCGCAAGCCGAACATCGTCTTCATCATGCTGGAGTCGCTGGGCGCGTCTGCGGTGGGGGCCTATGGCAATCCGCTGAACCCGACGCCTATCCTTGACGCCCTGGCCCCGCAGAGCTGGTTCTTCAAACACTTCTACGTGCCCGTCACCGGCACGGCCAAGACGGTCTGGGCCAGCATCACGGGCATTCCCGACGTGACCCGCCAGGAAACCGCCAGCCGCAACCCGTTCATCATCCGGCAGAACACGCTGATCAATGCGCTGGCGGATTACCAGAAGATCTACACCGTGGGTGGCAGCGCCGGCTGGGCCAACATCAATGGCGTCATCATGCAGAGCATCGACGACATCACGCTGTACGAGGAAGGCTACTGGCAGGCGCCGAACGTGGACGTGTGGGGCATCTCCGACCTGGACCTGTTCAAGGAGAGCGATCAGATCATCCAGGCCCTGCCCAAGGAAAAGCCGTTCTTCGCCTACATCCAGACGGCGGGCAATCACCGCCCGTTCACCATTCCCGAGAACAACGACGATTTCGAGACGCTGGACCTGCCGCTGGAGCAGGTGCAGGAGTTCGGCTCGCGCAGCCTGGAGCAGTACAACGCCGTGCGCCTGCTGGACTACAACATCGGCCGCTTCATGGAGATGGCCAAGGCGGGGGGCTATTACGAGAACACGATCTTCGTGATGTTCGGGGACCACAACACCCGCATCTCCCAGCTGCCGCACATGCCGCCGGCCTTCGAGCAGCTGGGGCTGGAGAGCAATCACGTGCCGATGTTGATCCACGCGCCCGGCCTGCTGGAGCCGCGCTTGTTCGAGGAAGCGACCGGCCTGGCGGATCTGCTGCCGACCGTGGCAGGGCTGGCGGGGGTGGAATACACCACCCGCACCATGGGAAGGGACATACAGCTGCCGTCACCGGAGGGCGAGCGTGCCATTCCGGTGGTGCTGCGCGAGGGGAGTTTCCCGTTGATCGGCGTGGTGACGAAGGATTTCCTGGTGCAGATGAATCACGACGGCTCCAGCCCGTCGATGCATGACCTGGCTTCGCTCGAGCCGCTGCAGAACGTGGCCGATCAGCATCCCGAGGAGTACCAGCGCCTGCTCGATCTCGGCCGCGGCCTCTACGAAGCCGCGCGCTTCATGCTGACCGATAACGTGAGGGAATGAAGCGGCGCGCGTGGCGCCGCAGCAGCACCCCCATGCAGAAGGTGGCCAGTGCCGGGTCGATCAGGTAGTCCCAGTAATTGGTGGAACCCTTGAGCTGCAGCACGAAGCCGAGGGTCGCCACGCTCAGCAGCAGGCAGCCCAGGTAATGCCGCTGCCACAGCAGTCCCAGACTCAGCAGCCCCACGCCCGCCAGCAGCAGCCGCGGTGCAAAGCCCAGGCGGTAAGGGTCGACGAAGGTCAGCCCCAGTGCTGCCGGGTACAACACCACCGCCATCCCCGCGAACAGCCACAGCAGCAGCGTCAGCTGCGCCTCGGGCGGGCGCGCCATCCACCCCAGTCGCACGACAGTGCCCAGCAGCAGCGCCAGGCTGGTGGTCAGCGCCAGATCGTCGAAGACGCTGCGCAGATAGGTCGCCGGCGAGAGGCCGTTGATGGGCACGAGTGCCAGCGCCAGCAGGGCCAGCAGCAGGGCGTGACGCAGGGGGGGCGACAGCCGCGCACTGGGCAGCAGCAGAAACAGGGGCAGGGCAGCACTGGCCAGGGACTGCCAGAACACGAATTCCAGCGGCGTCATCAGTTGCGCGACTCCAGCCAGTCTTCCGTGAAGCTCACGTGCTTGATGAAGCTGTTGTTCCAGGAATACACCAGATGGAAGATGCCTTCGCGGGTGTGCACGAGGTAGGGGTATTCGTACTCGAACTCGCAGCCGGCGCGGCGGCACATGCGCTCGTCCACCTCGGCCAGGAAGCCGCCCAGCAGGTCGTCACGATCGGCGCCGCTGGAGGCCATGAACTGGCGCCGCAGGGCCGGGGTGAAGCTGCTCTCGGGCAGCGGGTCCCCGTCCGGATCGGGCGAGGCGTCCAGGTCGATCAGATGCTCCCAGTTCTCCATCTCCAGGTCGGTCTCGTAGAGGCTGAGACGGAAGCGGCCGTCGCGCAGATTGTTCAGCGCCACCAGCAGGGTGTTGCGATGGGTCATGGCGGCGGCGAGGGAGGAGTTCGGGTTGAAGGGTTCCAACGGCACCGGCTTCGACCAGCTGCGCCCCGCATCCTCGGTGCGGCTGGCCAACACGCGGTGATGCTCGGTGCCGGCGTAGCGCAGCATGGCGATGGCGGACTCGGGCCCCGTGGGCACGATGGTGGGCTGCAGGGAATGGTTGCCACGACTGATGCGGTACTTGTCGAGCACCTCGCCGTCAGCCGAGAGATAGAGGTATTCCGCGAACTTGCCGATGAACTCGTGGTAGACGGGCAGGCCGATGGAGCCGTCGTCGTGGAACACCGGCGCGCCACGCACCAGAGTGCTGATGTTGAAGAAGGGCGAGGTCACCAGGCGCCGCGGGGTGGACCACGTCGCGCCCATGTCCTCGGAGTGCATGGCGTTGATGGCGCTGCCGCCCCAGCCACCGATGGACACCGAGACATAGAACAGCCACAGGCGCTGGTCCGGCGCCAGGGCCACCACCGGGTTGCCCAGCTTGCGCACATAGCGATCCAGCCCCTGCTGGGTGGACTCGCGGGTGGCGAGCACGAATTCCTCCTGCCAGGTTTCTTCGCTCACATCGAAATGAGCGCCGCGGATCTGCACATCGGCCGCACCTTCGCGCGAGCCTGCAAACCACACCGAGAGCAGGGTGTCCTCCGACAGCTGGGTCAGCGCGGCGGCGTGCACGTAGTCGTCCACATCGGAGGACGCGAAACTGTTGACGAAAGGGGAGCTGGGGGAGAGTGCCAGGGTCGGCGACCCGGCCTGTTCATCCAGGAATGCCGCGGGCACGGCGGCCGGGTGTTGAACCCAGGCAACGGCGAAAAGAACCAGGATGAAAGGCGCAAGACCAAGGCGCCAGAGCAGAGATCGATCTGCGAATGACACGGACGAAACAACCTTTTGCTAATTGTTTTTATGTGAGCGATTTCACATCCTGTCCATCGCAGCTGCCCGGAGGATAAACGACTGCATACGTCGAGTCCACCGGGCATTTCGTCGTGTCGGGGGCGATCTTACTGGGCTGAGGCAGGCTCCTGCTCCAGCCATTCGTTGAGTTCGAGCACGTCCTGCGGGCTCAGCAGTCCGGACACCTGCTTCAGTCGCAGGGTGTTGAGCACATAGTTGTAGCGCGCGTCGGAGTAATTGCGCAGGGCCACGAACAGCTGACGGCGCGCCTGCAGCACGTCGACGATGTTGCGGGTGCCCACTTCATAGCCCACCTCCACGCCTTCCAGTGCGCTCTGGGCTGAGGTGATGGCCTGCTGGCGCTGGGCCACCACGAGGGCGTCGGTATTGACGCGGCGATAGGCATTGCGGGCGTCCTGAGTGGTCTGGCGCCGTGTCAGGTTGACCTGCTCCTGCTGGGCCACGACGTCGTACTCGGCGGCGCGGCGGCGCGCCGAGGTGCCGCCCCCGGCGAACAGGGGGATGTTGACGTTGACGCTCAGCGTGGTGCCGTCGATGGCGCCGGTGCTGCGCAGACCGCCGTCGGCGCCCTGGCCGCCGGCCGTCACGTTGTGGTTGAAGCCGCCGGTCAGGGAGATGGTGGGCAGGTGGTCCGACTTGCGGGCCTTCAGGTTCTCCTGCTGGGCTTCCAGGTTGTAGCGGGCGGCGATCAGGGCCAGGTTGCCGTTCAGCGCCTGCTCCGTCCAGGACTCGGCCGAGCCCTCGGCATTGATGATGGGGAAGTCCTCGCGCAGCACTTCCACGTTCGGGTGCGGCTGGCCGGTGATGGCTTCCAGCGCCTCGAAGGCGGCGGCCAGCTCGTCCTCGGCAATCAGCGTGTTGTTGCGGGCCAGGTCATACGCGGCCTGACTCTCATAGACTTCGGTGATGGTGATCAGGCCGACTTCCTCGCGCTGGCGGGTCTGTTCGAACTGGCGCTCCGCGGCCTGCTCTTCCTGCACGCTGGTCTCCAGATCGTCCATGGCGCGCAGCACATTGAAGTAGGCGGTGGCCACGCGAATGATCAGAGCCTGCTCCTGGGCGGCATACCCGATGGCGCCGGCCTGGTCCTGCAGCTTGGCGCCCTGATAGGTGTACCAGGCGCTCATGTTGAACAGGGCCTGGTTGATGTTCAGGCGGTAACCGTGGGAGTTCTGTCCGGGGCGGAAGCTCATCTCGCCCGCCGGGCCGAAAGTCTGCCGTGTGGTGCTGCCCTGCAGCGCGATATTCGGCAACAGCACAGCGCGGCCCTGATCCAGCAGCGTGCGGCGTGACTGGTACTGAGCCTCGGCCTGACGCAGCGTGGGGTCATTGCGCATGGCGAGTTCGAGGATGGAGACCAGATCGTCGGCCATGACGGCCGTGGAAGCTGTCGAAAGGCAGAGCAGCATTCCGAGGCGTTGAGTGAAGCGTCCCATAATGAGTGACCCTTGTGGTGATTCGTAGATGAAGTGAAGCGCAGAGGAGCGGCCCGTCCAGTCGAGGAGGTTTGCTGGCATCCGGGAGGGCCGCTGAAAGGCTCTCGAGGGTGTAAACAACTGGCCGGCATTCTACACAGCGTCACCAGGAGTGACAAACCGACACGCCCGTCGTCTGGACGGGGTCTTGCTGCCCGATCCTGCTTTTGCCCTGCGTTGTACGCAGTTCACCCCCATTCCGGTTTGCCCTTGTGCAAAATGTGAGGTCGGGCGGTCTTGTGACACGCACGAAGCGATTGAGGCATAATGCAGCCCGGTTCGCTCCGTCACTTTTCGCGAACCGCCACTTACAGGAATCAGCCATGAGCGCCAACCCAGAACAGTTTCTCGACAAGATTGCCCGCCTCGACAACACCACGCAGCACCGGTTCACCGGGTCGCGCAAGGTGTATGTGCAGGGCAGCCGATCCGACATTCTGGTGCCGATGCGCGAGATCACCCTGACCGACACGCTCACCGAGAACGGGCGCGAGCCCAATGCGCCGGTTCGTGTGTATGACACGTCCGGAATCTACACCGACCCGGCCGCCCGCATCGATCTGCGCGCCGGTCTGCCTGCCCTGCGCGCGGCCTGGATCGCCGAGCGCGGCGACACCGAACAGTTGAGCGGCGTGACGTCCACCTATGGCCAGCAGCGCCAGAGCGATCTGCGCACGGCGCACCTGCGCTTCGAGCACCTGCGTGCGCCGCGCCGTGCGAAGGCCGGCGCGAATGTCACGCAGCTGCATTACGCGCGCCAGGGCATCATCACGCCGGAAATGGAATACATCGCGATCCGCGAGAACATGAGTTACCTGCAGGCCCGCGAGCAGGCCGCGCTGAGTGCGCAGCACCGCGGGGAATCCTTCGGCGCGGCCATCCCGAAGGAGATCACGCCGGAATTCGTGCGCTCGGAAGTGGCGCGCGGCCGCGCCATCATTCCCGTCAACATCAATCACCCGGAGGTCGAGCCGATGATCATCGGCCGCAATTTCCTGGTGAAGATCAATGCCAACATCGGCAACTCCGCACTCACCTCGTCCATCGAGGAAGAAGTGGAGAAGCTCACCTGGTCCGCGCTCTGGGGCGCCGACACGGTGATGGACCTGTCCACCGGGCGCAACATCCATGAGACGCGCGAGTGGATCATCCGCAACTCCATGCTGCCCATCGGCACCGTGCCGATCTACCAGGCGCTGGAGAAAGTGGACGGCATCGCCGAGGAGCTGACCTGGGAGCTGTTCCGCGACACGCTGATCGAACAGGCCGAGCAGGGCGTGGACTATTTCACCATTCACGCCGGCGTGCTGCTGCGCTATGTGCCGCTGACGGCCAAGCGAGTCACGGGCATTGTTTCGCGCGGCGGTTCCATCATGGCGAAATGGTGCCTGGCGCACCACAAGGAGAATTTCCTCTACACGCACTTCGAGGAAATCTGCGAGATCATGAAGGCCTACGACGTGTCCTTCTCGCTGGGCGACGGCCTGCGTCCGGGCTCGGTGGCCGATGCCAATGACGCCGCGCAGTTCGGCGAACTGGAGACACTGGGCGAGCTGACGCAGATCGCCTGGAAGCACGACGTGCAGTGCATGATCGAGGGCCCGGGTCATGTGCCCATGCACATGATCAAGGAGAACATGGAGCGTCAGCTGGAAGTGTGCGGTGAGGCGCCTTTCTACACACTCGGCCCGTTGACCACCGATATCGCCCCGGGCTACGACCACATCACCTCCGGCATCGGCGCTGCCATGATTGGCTGGTACGGTTGCGCCATGCTCTGCTATGTCACGCCGAAGGAACACCTCGGTCTGCCGGACAAGGACGACGTGAAGCAGGGTCTGATCGCCTACAAGATCGCGGCCCATGCCGCCGACCTGGCCAAGGGACACCCCGGTGCGCAGCTGCGCGACAACGCGCTGTCGAAGGCGCGCTTCGAGTTCCGCTGGGAGGATCAGTTCAACCTGGCACTCGACCCGGACACCGCCCGCAGCTATCACGACGAGACCCTGCCCAAGCAGTCCGGCAAGGTGGCGCACTTCTGCTCCATGTGCGGGCCGAAATTCTGCTCCATGAAAATCAGCCAGGAAGTGCGCGACTACGCGGCGCAGAAGGCGCTGGACAACGTGGACACCGCGCTGCAGACAGGCCTGGAGGAAATGGCCGATACTTACAACCAGACGGGCCGTGAATTGTACCGACGCGTCTGAAAATGGGAGCTTGCTTGCAAGCGAAGCGACCCAGCCCCATGAAGCAGAATCAGCCCCCTCGGGGGCACACCACTTTGGAAGAGACACCAAGACATGCCGAACCAACGCACTGACGACACCAACATCGCGTCGATCGAGACCCTGATCACCCCGGCGCAGTTGAAGACTGAGCTGCCGCTTGAAGGTGCCACCCTGGAATCGGTGAGCGCCGCACGCCAGACCATCTTCGATATCCTGGATCGCAAGGACCCGCGCCTGTTCGTGGTGATCGGTCCCTGCTCCATCCACGACGTCAATGCCGCGCTGGAGTACGCGCGCCGCCTGCGCACGCTGGCCGACGAAGTGAAGGACACGCTCTATCTCGTGATGCGCGTCTACTTCGAGAAGCCGCGCACGTCCGTGGGCTGGAAGGGTCTGATCAACGACCCGTACATGGACGACACGTTCAAGATCCAGGATGGCCTGCGCATCGGCCGCAAGCTGCTGCTGGACATCGCGGCCATGGGCCTGCCCACTTCCACCGAGGCGCTCGACCCGATCTCCCCCCAGTACCTGCAGGACATCATCGCCTGGTCGGCCATCGGCGCCCGCACCACGGAGTCGCAGACTCACCGCGAGATGTCGAGCGGTCTGTCGTCCCCCGTGGGATTCAAGAACGGCACCGACGGCGGCCTGACCGTAGCCATCAATGCCATGCAGTCCGTGCGCAGCTCGCACCGTTTCCTGGGCATCAACAGCCAGGGGCAGGTGTCGGTGGTCACCACCAAGGGCAATCCTTACGCGCACGTGGTGCTGCGGGGCGGCAGCTCGGGCCCGAACTACGATTCGGTGCACGTGGCGCAATGCGAGGCGGCGCTCAAGAAGGGTGGCGTGAGCAGCAACATCATGATCGACTGCAGCCATGCCAACTCGAACAAGGATCCATCCGTGCAGCCGCTGGTGCTCAAGGACATCACCCATCAGATCCTGGAAGGCAATCAGTCGATCATCGGCGTGATGGTGGAAAGCAATCTGAACCACGGCAACCAGAGCATTCCGAAGGATCTGGCAGCGCTGCAGTACGGGGTGTCCGTCACCGATGCCTGCATCGCCTGGGATGAAACGGAACGCGCCATCCGCGAGATGGCGAACAAGCTCAAGGATGTGCTGCCGGGCCGGGCGGGTTGAACGCTCCTGAATCCGGTCCCACGCCGGGGAGCGGCCGGTCAGGACACGCCGTGAACCCATCCATGGGGGCTCGACTCGCCGCCATCCAGGCGGCTCACGGTCCTGCCCGGCCGCTCCCCGGCATGGGACCTCACTTCAGCAGTTCGTCGACACTTGAGGTTCGATCGAGTGGCATGAGCTGTGGCCGGCGCAGGGCCGGCTCGAAGTCTTAAGAGGCTCTTCGCTTGCAACGCTCACCCTGCCAGGCTGCTGACCATGGCCATGCTGGTGGGCTCCTTCTCGGCGCGACCCTGCTCCACCCACGCCACCACATGCGGGTTGGCGAGCAGGGTGTTGCAGTAGCGCTGGGCCTCCAGACTCAATTTGGCGCCGTAGGAACGGAAGCTGATGGCGATGGGCGCCATCATGCAGTCGGCTATAGAGAATTTCCCGAACAGATAATCCCCCCCGGTGCCATGCTTGCGGCGGCAGCAACTCCAGATGCCGTCGATGCGGGCGATCTCGTCGGCCAGGCCTCCCGAGACATGCATGGCCACCGCCGCCTTGCAGTTCATCGGCCAGTCCTTGCGCAGGTGCGGAAACTCCGCATGCACTTCCGCCGCCACGGAGCGGGCGCTGGCACGCTTCTTCGGGTTGGCGGGCCAGCCGCGTCCTTCCAGCAGCTGCTCCGAAACGTATTCGCAGATGGCCAGGGATTCCCACACAGTCGTCTCGTTGTGCAGCAGGGCCGGTACCTTCAGGGAGGGGGAATAGGGGCCGAGCTTCTCGGCGGTGTCGCCGCGATACAGGGCGATGTTGATCTCCTCGAAGGGAATGCCGAAGGCCTTGAGAAGCAGCCACGGCCGCATGGACCAGGAGGAGTAGTTCTTGTTGCCGATAACCAGTTTGATCTGACTCATCCGAGACGCTCCTTGGTGAACACTGCCGGTCGTTGCAGTCAGGGCAAGATTCTGCGCGCCGACCTTGATTTAGGCGACTTGCAGCGGCGAAAGTTCCACGGCGAACTGGGCGATCCGCTGATTCAATGTGGCAGAAAAAAGGCGTGCCCTGGTGGCCGCAAAGGCAGGCGCTGCGCGGTTCCCCATTGATTCGGGAATTGCGGTATAGTCCCCGCCAATCGCACCGCAGCAACAGATGCAGGAGTGTTCATGGCCAGACGCATTGCAATCGTGGAAGACGAAGCCGCCATCCGGGAAAACTACGCGGATGTCCTGCGCAAGCAGGGCTATGACGTGCAGACCTATGCCAATCGTCGCGACGCCATGCGCTCCTTCGACCTGCGGCTGCCCAATCTGGCCATCATCGACATCGGGCTGGAGAACGAATACGACGGCGGCTTCACGCTGTGCCAGTCGCTGCGCTCGATGTCCGAGACCCTGCCCATCATCTTCCTCACGGCGCGGGACAACGACTTTGACACCGTCAGCGGCCTGCGCATGGGCGCGGACGACTACCTCACCAAGGACATCAGCCTGCCGCACCTCTCGGCGCGCATCGCCGCGCTGTTCCGCCGCCTGGACGTACTGGACCAGCCGCCTTCGCCCGAGAACCTGCTGCAGCGCGACAAGCTCACGCTCGACATCGGCCGCCTGACCATCCAGTGGGATGGCCACCCGGTGCCGCTCACCGTCACCGAGTTCTGGATGGTGCACGCACTGGTGAAATTCCCCGGCCACGTGAAGAGCCGGCAGATCCTGATGCAGGAATCCAAGATCTTCGTGGATGGCAGCACCATCACCTCCCACGTCAAACGCATCCGCAAGAAGTTCATGCTGGTGGATGAGAGCTTCGATTGCATCGAGACGGTCTACGGCATGGGGTATCGCTGGAACCCGCAGAACACCTCCGGCAACGTCGACTGAGCCATGGCCCGCTATCTCAAGAATCCGTTCGGCATCCGCTTCAAGCTGGTGTTCCTGTCCAGCTTTCTGCTCGTGATTCCCTGGCTGGGCTATCAGTACATCCTGGAGATGGAAGACTATCTGCGTCGCGGTCAGGAGCAGACCGTCCTGGGCACCGCCCGCGCACTGGCCACTGCCTTGAACGAGCGTCCCGAACTGTTCGACGAGGGCAGCTACAGCGTCGCGCGCGAGAGCAACGACCTCTACGTCTACCCGGTGTTCTACCCGTTGAGCCTGGACGACAGCACCCTGGTGGACTGGCAGGACTATCAGCGCTATGAGCTGTCCTATGGCAAGGACGACGCCATCGGCACCGAGCTCAATCCGTGGAGTCCCTACGCGCGCTACTACCACTACGACAGCTCGCTCAACTTCAAGCTGCTCGCGGGGGAGTTCAACCGCTTCCTCTACGCCTATCTGAAGGTGCAGGACGACCAGCTGGTGTACCGCAGCCCCGACAGTCTGAGCATCCACCGGGCCGATTTCATGCAGATCTCGCTGGTGACGCGCGAAGGCGAGTTCAAGCGCTACGTCGTGGCGCCACGTGGCCCGGAATTCCTCTATGCCTACGAGATAGGGGCGGACATGCTCGATGTCACCGCGCTGCGGCACGAGGAGCGCATCGCCGGGCAGTGGTACGAAGTCCCCGGCGGCTACGAGATCGAACTGCGCCTGCCGCTGACCATGCTGGGCGATCAGATCGGCTTCGCCATCTACGATGTGGACGATTCCGAGAAACGCACGGTGACCGGCGTCGTGGCCACCTCGCCGGTGAATGATCAGCCACTGCTCGGTTCACTGCGGCGACCAACGCCCGAGATCGATCGCATCGTGGAAGGCATGGGACACACCAACTCCCGCATCCAGGTGATCGACCGTGGAGGTCGCATCCTGCTCAGCGTTGGCGACATCCAGACGGCCACCGGCCTGCTGCTCGACCTGGAGCCGGACGAGGCCGCCACCAACCCGTACTGGGCCTTCATCGAGGAGCGTCTGCTGCAGCCGCTGTACTACCGCGTGCTCACCATGCCCTCGAATGATTTCATCGACGAGCTCTATGCCGGCGGCACCGTGGAAGGCCAGCACATCGACACGGCGCTGCAGGGTACGCCCACGACGCAATTCCGCACGCTGCCCGACACGCAGACACGCATCCTGGAGGCCGCGCATCCCATCGTCGCCGATGGCGCGGTGATGGGGGCGGTGATCGTCGATCAGAACATGAACGGCATCCGCACGTTCCGCAATCAGGCGCTGCAAACGCTGTTCAACACCATTCTGGGCGTGATGCTGGTGATCTCGCTCGGCCTCTTCGCCTTTGCCTCGCGCATCAGCAGTCGCATCCGTGATCTGCGCAATCAGGCGGAGAGCATCATCGACGAGAGCGGGCGTCTGCGCAAAAGCATCGTCGCCAGCCGCAGCTCCGACGAGATCGGGGATCTGTCGCGCAGTTTCTCCAGCATTGTGGAACGGCTGACGCAATACACGAGCTATCTGGAGAACATGTCCGCACGACTTTCCCACGAGCTGCGCACGCCGGTGACCGTGGTGCGTTCCTCTCTGGAGAATCTGGGCATGGTGGCGCAGGATCGCGAGTCCGCCGTTTACATCCAGCGCGCCGAGGAAGGCATCAGTCGGCTCAATCTGATCCTGACCACCATGAGCGAGGCCACGCGGCTGGAGCAGATGCTGCAGACCTCGGAAAAGGAACACATCGATCTGGCGCGCGTCATCAATGGCTGCGTGGAGGGGTACCGGCTGGCCTATCCCGAGTTCAGGCTGGAGTCTGATATTGAAGCACCGGTCAGGATCATGGGCGTGCCGGAATACGTTGCCCAGCTGATGGACAAGCTGATCGCCAATGCCGTGGAGTTCACCTACCCCGGCCGTCCGATCACGATCTACTGCCATGCGGTGAAGGATCAGGCGGTGGTGAAGGTGTCGAACTTCGGGCCTTACCTGCCTGAGGAAATGAAGGGGCGGCTGTTTGACTCCATGATCTCGGTGCGACCCCAGGAGAAACAGCGCGAGCCGCATCTGGGCATCGGGCTGCACATCGCGCGACTGGTCACCGAGTTCCACCACGGCCAGATCCGCGCCGAGAATCTGCGCGACGCCGAGGGCGTCGCCATCATCCTCACGATCCCGCTGCTGGACGAGTGAGCGCGACAGCCGCCGAGGCAGGCACCGCGTCGTACTCGAACAGCACCACCACGTCCTGCGGATTGCCCTCGTCGTCCAGCAGATTGCTCAGCCCGCGGAACATCTGCAGGCGCTGCCGCTCGAGGTCATAGGCCAGGCGCAGCGGTTCGACGAACCAGCCCACCACGCGCAGCATCCCCGCCGGCTTGACCACCAGGCACAGCACCTCGCCGGACGCCTGTTCGCACTCCTCGCGCGGCACGGGCGCGATGCTCACGTTGATGGTGTCCAGACGTGCAGGCACGAAGAACGAGGCTGTCACTGCCTTGCCCGCCGTCAGTTGCGCCCACTGCGAGCGCACGAACGGGTCGAAGCCTGCGTCGACGACCAGATCGGGGGTCAGGCGCACGGTGTCGGTACGCAGATTCGCCTCGGCATCGCGCTGGTAGCCGGCTTCAAGGCGGCCGTCCGCATGGCGAGTGAACACGCGGGTGCCGGTGCGCTGGTCGACCTGGTCGATGGCCGGGGCGGTCACCGAGCGGGAGAAGTCCAACGACTTGCTCACGATGATGCGGCCGCTGGCATCCTGGTACTCCACGCGGCTCGACAGCCCGGGCTGGTCAGGGTCCGGGTAGTGCAGCTCGCGATAGGCGAGAGTGCCGTCCTCGGCCTTGAAGGCGGTGCCCACCGTCCAGGGCGTGGACGCCTGGGCCGCCGCTGCCCAAGACACCGCCAGAGTCAATCCGAGAAGTGTCGGGATGGAGGTCTTGCGCGAGAATGTCTGCAACATGCTGCCACTCCTCAGCGGCTGATGCGCCGGTTGATGTAACGCACGATGGGCCCGAGCACGGGCAGGTGCTGATAGACCATGGCGCCGACATCGAAGAAGTCTTCCTGGAAGTAGATGCGGTCGGTGAAGCGGATCTGCGTGGTGCCGCGCAGCTGCTGCTCGCGGCCGCCGCTCAGGGCGCCGTGCCGGTAGCTGGCCACCCAGGTGATGCAGGCCCAGTGTTCGCCGCATTGCTCGTCCAGGTACTCGAAGCGGATGTCAGTGGGGCCGGAATAGACCCCCTTGAGATAACTCTTGAAGGCCAGGATGCCGTGAATGGTGTGCAGAGGATCCCGGAACTCGATGTCCTGCGTATACAGTCTGTCGGCCCTTGCCAGGCTCGCGGCATCGGGCTTCAAGTAGAAAGCCTTGAAGTCCTGCAGCAGGCTCTTGCGATGCGGATCCGACAGTGGAATCAATTCGTTCACGGGGGTTGTCTCCAGTAGTGCCAGTGTCTACGCGGCAGTCCGTCGTTCAGATCAAATCGAGCCTGCCGGGTGAAAAAGAGTTTGCGCTGGCGTGATCCGCAGTGCAGGCTGGACCGTAAACTATCCGCAAACAAGGCCAGACGGCGCGCGGCGCCCAAGGAAACATCGTGTCAAGCAGCGAAGACAGCAACATCGGCAGCCTGCGCAAGGCCCTGGCCGGGGCAGGCCCGCAAGGTGCCCCAGACCCATGGGAAGCAGCTATCCGCAAGGTGGCCCAGCACCAGGACCGTGCTGAGTTCAAGAAGCTCTTTGATCACTACGCGCCCATGATCAAGTCCTTCCTGTGCAAGGGTATTTCCTCGTACGCGGATCGGTCCCTGGCAGAGGAAATGACCCAGGAAGTCATGCTCAAGGTCTGGAACAAGGCGGATTCCTTCAATCCGACGAAGGCCAGTGTGAACACCTGGATCTTCACGATCGCGCGAAACACGCGTATCGACTTCATCCGCCGCAACGGGCGGGCGGGCCGCACGATCGACATCGAGGACATCTGGCATGAGGCCGATTCCCCCGAACCCGTCGTGGAGCTGCAGCAGCGTCGCGTCGAAACCATGATCCGCAATGCCATGGCCACGCTGCCGGAAGAGCAGGCGCTGGTGCTGGAGAAGGCCTTCATGGAAAACAAGTCCCACAACGACATCGCCGAAGAACTCGCCTTACCGCTGGGGACAGTCAAGTCCCGCATCCGTCTGGCATTGAGCAAGCTTCAGATACTGATCGACAGGTAGAGGCCTCGAAACGACATGATTTCCTATCACCCCGACTCGCGTTATCTGACCGACTTCGCCACGGCCAACCTGCCGCTCGCCGAGGCGGTCTGCGTCTCCGCCCACCTGGAGTTCTGTGGCAAGTGCCGCGCGCATGTGCAGCAGCTCACGGATGTGGGGGGGCACATGCTCGCCCGCCTGCAGCCGGAAGCGGTCAGCGAGGACAGCTTTGCCGCCCTCATGGCCCGTGTCAGCGCCGGTGCGCAGGAGCAGTCTCCAGTCACCGTGGCCGCCCAGGTCCCGCAAGAGGATGTCGAGGAAGCGGCCCAGAGCCATGTCTTCCTGCCTCGCGCCGTGCGCCGGCTGGTCAGCGGCAGCCTGGACAAGCTGCGCTGGGTGCAGCTGGGCAAGGCCCTGCGCGTGGCGCCGCTGCAGGTCAGCGATGAGTCGCGTGAGACAGCCATCTATGACATCCGCGCCGGCGGGCGCATGCCTGAGCACGAACACCGTGGGGAAGAGATCACGGTGCTGCTGCAGGGCAGCTTCTCCGACGCCGATGGCAGCTACAGCCGCGGCGACTTCGTGGTGCGCCATGCCGGGGAGGCCCACCAGCCCACGGCGACCATGGACAAGGACTGCATCTGTCTGGTCTGTCTGGAGCGGCCGGTGCGTCCGCGCGGCCTGTTCTACCGCCTGTTGGAGCCGCTGGTGAACTACCGGCTGCAGCGGATGAACCGCTCCGTCGCCTGAAATCCCCCTTCGAATTCGGGAGATGGCTCGGGCATAATGCGGGTTCTCTTTTTTCAGGAGCCCGCTCATGGCCTCAGCCACCGCCCGTCACATCCTCGTCGACACCGAAGCCCAGTGTCTTGAACTCAAGGCCCGCATCGAAGCCGGCGAAGACTTCGCCGCCATCGCGCGCCAGTACTCCAGTTGTCCTTCCCGCAATCAGGGCGGCGATCTCGGTCGTTTCGGTCCCGGCCAGATGGTGCGCGAATTCGATCAAGTGGTCTTCAGCGCCGAGCCCAAGACCGTGCAGGGGCCGGTGCGTACGCAGTTCGGCTATCACCTGGTGGAAGTCACCAGCCGCACCTCATGAGTGACGAGCACACCCCCTTCGGCGCGGCCGACGTGCAGGTACTGCAGCGCACGCCGGGCTATCGCGGCTTCTTCGCGCTGGACACCTTGCAGATCCGCCACCGGCTCTATGCCGGTGGCTGGAGTGGCCCGTTCACGCGCGAGCTGTTCCTGCGCGATGCGGCGGCGGGTGTGCTGCTCTACGATCCGCAGCGCGATGAAGTGGTTCTGGTAGAACAATTCCGTATCGGCGCCATGGTGGATGCCCAGACCCGCGGCAGCAGCCCCTGGCTGCTCGAGACCGTGGCCGGCATCATCGGTCCGGGCGAGACCGCCGCCGAGCTGGTCGTGCGCGAGGCCATCGAGGAAGCGGGTTGCCCGATTCGTGAACTGATTCACATCGTGGACTATTACAACAGCCCCGGCGGCAGCAATGAGTTCATCAGTTTGTTCTGCGGCCTTGTCGATGCCTCGAATGCGGGCGGCCTTCATGGCGTGCCTGAGGAAAATGAAGACATCTGCGTGCGTGTGCTATCTTCAACTCAGGCATGGCAGGCCTTGCAGGACGGTCGCCTGAACAATGCCATGGCCATCATCGCGTTGCAGTGGCTGCAGATGAATCGTGACAGGCTGCGCGCAGCGGCCATGCAGACCGGCGTGGAAACCGATCTGGAAACCCCATGAAACACAGACCCTATCGCATCGATCTGAGCAGGCAGATGGCGGATTGTGACGCCAACTTTATTCGTTTACTAAAACTGATGCCTGCTCTAGAACCCTTTCGCATCAAGTATTTGCAGAGTTCTCACGAGGGCTGTGCGAGTCTGCGCGACGAGGCGGTGGCAGCGTCCTGGGGCATGGGCACTCTGCCGGAAAGCTGCGAGCGCGAATTCCTCATCAGCTCGCCGAGCGAACCGCAGAGCGAAGCACGTGTGCGCATCAGTGTGCTGGAAGTGTTCGCCTACACCAGCACGCTGTCCGTCACGCAGGTGAACCGTGTCAGCGAATGGGTCGAGCCGCCATCCATCCTCGTGCGCATGTACCACGATGCTGCCACGGCCGAGGCCGTCGCCTATCAGGGACACCGGGGCTTTCTTGCCCGTTATGCGCTGCCGAACCCTGCGATGTATCACCAGGATGAAAAGCGACAGATCAACGAATTTCTCGGCGAATGGCTGCGTCTGTGTCTGCAGGCCGGCCGCAGTGTCAACACACCTGAATTCTTCTGTGCTGCGTGACTTATGGTCAAGAGAGAGATGGAACTTCCAGTGAGAGTGGTGCAGATCACGGACACGCACCTGTTCCGTGACCCGCGTGCCGCATTGCTGAAACTGAACACCCAGGACAGCTTCGAGAAAGTGATGGAACTGGTAGTCCAGAATGAGCCCGGTATCGATGTCGTGCTCGGCACCGGTGACATCGCTCAGGACGCCTCGCGCGAAGCCTATCTGCGTTTCGCGCAGGCCATGCAGCCGCTGAACGCTTCCTTCTACTGGATTCCCGGCAATCACGACCGCCGTCAGGTCATGGAAACGCTCGCGCCCTTCGAGCACGCCTTCACCAATCTCATCACCTTCGGCAAATGGCAGATCGTGCTGCTCGACTCGAGCGTGGCGGGGGAGGTGCATGGTCGTCTGCACGAGCGCGAATTGCAGCATCTCGAGCGCACCCTGCGTGCCGTGCCGAAGCATCCCGAGGTCGAGCATGTGCTGGTGTGTCTGCACCACAACCCGGTGGATGGCAGTGCCGGCTGGATGTCCGGCATCGGGCTGCACAATCAGGACGAGTTCCACGCCATCATCGAGCGCCATGCCTGTGTGCGCGCCGTGCTTTACGGCCACATTCACCAGGCACTCGACTTCGAGCGCCAGGGCGTGCGCTATCTGTGCACGCCGTCCACCTGCATCCAGTTCAAGCCGCAGGTGGAGGATTTCACGCTCGATGACGTCAACCCTGCCTACCGCACGCTGCTGCTGCAGCCCGACGGCCGCATCGAGACGCAGGTGATCCGCGTGACGGGCCATGCCTTCGAAGTGGATCACACTTCCACGGGTTACTGATGCTGGGCGACGGCCTCTTCCTGGTGTACATCCACGGCTTCAACAGCTCGCCGCTGTCGCTCAAGGCGCGGCAGACCGTCGACTGGTTCGTGAGCCAGGGGCGCGGCGATGCCATCGCGGTGCCCGAACTCTCCCACGAGCCGGAGCGTGCCATCGCCGAGCTGTGCGAGATCATCGCGGACCGGCCGCAGCCCGTGGCGCTCATCGGCAGTTCCCTCGGCGGTTACTATGCCACCTGGCTCGCCGAGCGCTTCGGCCTGCGCGCCGCCCTGATCAATCCCGCCGTGCGCCCGGCAGAACTGTGGCAGTCCCATCTGGGGCTCAATCACAATTTCTATTCGGGCCGGCGCTATCACATCACGCAGGAACACGTGGCCCAGTTGCGCGCTTTGGAAGTTCACAGTGTTACGCGGCCCGAGAATCTGCTGCTGCTGGTGCAGACGGGCGACGAGACCCTGGATTACCGGCACGCGGTAGACAAGTACAAGTCCTCAGTGAGTATAATCCAGCCCGGTGGCAACCACGGTTTCGTGAATTACGACGCCCTGTTGCCCGACATCATCCGGTTTCTGTCCCAACGCTGACGCCCGCAGGCGCACCGCTGTCATATCTCCGAGCGAATCACCCAGAGTCCACACGCAATGAGCACTAGTTACAATGCCGATGCCATCGAAGTCCTGACCGGCCTCGACCCGGTCCGCAAGCGGCCGGGCATGTACACCGACACCACCCGCCCCAACCATCTCGTGCAGGAAGTCATCGACAACAGCGTCGACGAAGCCCTGGCCGGGCATGCGAAGCACATCACGGTGGTGTTGCAGCGCGATGGTTTCATCGAGGTGACGGACGACGGTCGCGGCATGCCGGTGGACACGCACCCGGAAGAGAAAGTCAGCGGGGTGGAACTGATCCTCACGCGCCTGCACGCGGGCGGCAAGTTCTCGAACAAGAATTACAAATACTCGGGCGGTCTGCATGGCGTCGGCGTCTCCGTGGTGAACGCGCTGTCGCGTCAACTCGAAGTGCTGGTGCGCCGCGACGGCACTCTCTATCAGATGCATTTCCGTGACGGCGAGAAGGCCTCCGAACTCACGCCCATCGGCACCGCGCCCAAACGCATGACGGGCACCACGGTGCGCTTCATCCCGGACGAGAAATACTTCGACTCCCCGAAGATCAACATCGCCCGCCTCAAGCATGTGCTGCGCGCCAAGGCCGTGCTGTGCTCCGGCCTGCGCGTGAGCTTCGTCGACAACACCGCCGAGGGCGACAAGAGCCAGAGCGAGGAATGGTATTTCGAGGACGGCCTCACCGACTATCTGACCCAGTCCACCCAGGGCTGGCCCGTGCTGCCCGAGCTGCCCTTCACGGGCTCCATGCAGGGCAATGACGAAGCTGCGGAGTGGGCCGTGCAGTGGCTGCCCGAAGGCGGCGAGGTCACCGCGGAAAGTTATGTGAACCTGATCCCCACGGCCCAGGGCGGCACCCACGTGAACGGTCTGCGCACCGGGCTGCTCGATGCTCTGCGCGAATTCTGCGAGTTCCGCAATCTGCTGCCGCGCGGCATCAAGCTGGCGCCCGAGGATGTGTGGGACCGTTGTGCCCATGTGCTCTCGGCCAAGATGCAGGAACCGCAGTTCTCGGGCCAGACCAAGGAGCGCCTGTCCTCGCGGCAGAGCGCGGTGTTCATCGCCGGCGTGGTGAAGGATTCCTTCAGCCTGTGGCTCAACCAGCACACGGCCGAGGCCGAGCAGCTGGCCGCCTTCTGCATCGGCAATGCCCAGAGCCGGCTGAAGGCCAGCAAAAAGGTCGAGCGCAAGAAAGTGACCACCGGCCCCGCGCTGCCAGGCAAGCTCGCCGATTGTTCCACGCAGGATGTGATGGCCGGCGAACTGTTCCTGGTGGAAGGGGATTCGGCCGGTGGCTCCGCCAAGCAGGCACGCGACCGCGAGACTCAGGCCATCATGCCGCTGCGCGGCAAGATCCTGAACACCTGGGAGGTGGACTCCAGCGAGATCCTCGCTTCGCAGGAGGTGCACGACATCGCCGTGGCCCTGGGCGTCGACCCGGGCTCGGAGAATCTCGAGGGGCTGCGCTACGGCAAGATCTGCATCCTGGCCGACGCCGACTCCGACGGCCTGCACATCGCCACCCTGCTGTGCGCGCTGTTCGTGAAGCACTTCCGCCCAGTGGTGCGTGCCGGTCATGTCTACGTGGCGATGCCGCCGCTGTACCGCATCGACATCGGCAAGGAGGTCTACTACGCGCTGGACGAGCAGGAGAAGAACGGCATTCTGGATCGTCTGGTTGCCGAGAGGAAGTCGGGCAAGCCGAATGTGCAGCGCTTCAAGGGGCTGGGCGAGATGAACCCATTGCAGCTGCGCGAAACGACGATGAACCGGGACACCCGGCGCCTTGTGCAGCTCACGCTCGACGACGCGCACCCGCAGCACAGTGCCGACGACGTGCTCGACATGCTGCTGGCGAAGAAGCGCGCGCCCGACCGCAAGGAATGGCTGGAAGAGAGCGGCAATCTGGCGGACATCGCCGAGTAGCAGGCCCACGACACATTGACTGGAAACACCGAGCACCATGACTCAGAACATCACAGTGAACGAAGACGGCGTCGAACAGATTCCCCTGGCCAGCTACACCCAGCAGGCCTACCTGAACTATTCGATGTACGTCATCAACGACCGCGCCCTCCCGCATATCGGCGACGGCCTCAAGCCGGTGCAGCGGCGCATTGTCTACGCCATGTCGGAGCTCGGCCTGCGCTCCACCGCCAAGTTCAAGAAATCCGCGCGCACCATCGGCGATGTGATCGGCAAGTTCCACCCGCACGGGGATTCGGCCTGCTACGAAGCCATGGTGCTGATGGCCCAGTCCTTCAGCTACCGCTACCCACTGGTGGACGGGCAGGGCAACTGGGGCTCGCCGGATGATCCCAAGTCCTTCGCCGCCATGCGCTACACCGAGTCGCGTCTGCGCAAGTATGCCGACCTGCTGCTGTCCGAACTGGAACAGGGCACGGTGGACTGGAAACTGAATTTCGACGGCACGCTGGAAGAGCCGCAGATCCTGCCGGCGCGCCTGCCCAATGTGCTGCTCAATGGCGGCAGCGGCATCGCCGTGGGCATGGCCACCGACATTCCGCCGCACAATCTGCGCGAAGTGGCGGCGGCCTGCATTCACCTGCTGGAAGCGCCCTCCGCCAGCCTGGCCGACCTGCTCACCCACATCAAGGGGCCGGATTTCCCCACGGCGGCGGAGATCATCAGCCCGGCGGCCGAGATCCAGGCGCTCTACGAGAGCGGGCGCGGCTCTATCAAGGCACGTGCGGTGTATCAGGTGGAGAGCGGCGACATCGTCATCACTGCGCTGCCCTGGCAGGTCTCCGGTGCCAAGGTGCTGGAGCAGATCGCCGCGCAGATGCAGAAGAAGAAACTGCCTATGGTGGTGGACCTGCGTGACGAGTCCGATCACGAGAACCCCACCCGCATCGTCATCGTGCCGCGCTCCAACCGCATCGACGCCGATGCGCTGATGCTGCACCTGTTCGCCACCACCGATCTGGAACGCACCTACCGCGTCAACTTCAACATGATCGGCAGCAACGGGCGGCCGCAGGTGAAGGATCTGCGCAGCCTGCTGAGCGAGTGGCTGGAATTCCGCACGCAGACGGTGCGCCGCCGCCTGCAGAACCGGCTCGATCGCATCCTGCAGCGATTGCATATCCTGGAAGGTCTGCTCACCGCCTTCCTCAACATCGACGAGGTCATCCACATCATCCGCACCGAGGACAAGCCCCGGCCTGTGCTGATGGCGCGCTTCGGCCTGTCCGAAGTGCAGGCCGAGGCCATTCTGGAACTCAAGCTGCGGCATCTGGCGAAGCTGGAGGAAGTGAAGATCCGCGCCGAGCAGCAGGAACTGGATGCCGAGCGCGAGCGCCTGGAGCAGACGCTGGGCTCCGCCGCGCGCCTGAAGACGCTGATCCGCAAGGAGATCGCCCAGGACGCCGAGGACTTCGGCGACGCGCGCTGCTCGCCCATCGTGGCGCGGCCCGAGGCCAGCGCCTTCAGCGAGACGGAACTGATGTCCACCGAGCCGGTCACCGTGGTGCTCTCGGCGCGGGGCTGGGCGCGTGCGGCCAAGGGCCACGACCTCGACCCTGCCAGCCTGCAGTACAAGGCCGGCGACGAATTCAAGTTTGCCGCCAAGGGGCGCAGCAACCAGAATGCGATCTTCATCGACTCCACCGGGCGCACCTATTCGCTGCCCTCGCACACGCTGCCCTCCGCTCGCGGTCAGGGCGAACCGCTGACCGGGCGACTCACGCCGGAATCCGGCGCCACCTTCGAGGGCGTGCTCATGGCGGAGGATACCCAGCGCGTCCTGCTGGCCAGTGATGCTGGCTATGGCTTCGTGGCGCGCGTGGAAGACCTGCAGAGCAAGAACAAGTCCGGCAAGAGCGTGCTCAAGCTGCCGTCCGGTGCCCGGGTGCTGCCGCCGCTGCTGGTGGGGGATTACACTCAGGATCTGGTGGTGGCCATCAGCAACGAGGGACGCATGCTCATGTTCGCCATGGCCGAGCTGCCGGAGCTACCGCGTGGCAAGGGCAACAAGATTCTCAGCATTGCGTCGGCGCGCGCCAGCGAGCGGCAGGAGTACGTCGTGGCCCTGTGCGTGCTCGGCCCGCGCGACACCCTGGTGGTGCACGCCGGTCGGCGCCATCTGAGCATGAAGCCTGCCGACCTGGAGCATTACCGGGGCGAGCGGGGCCGTCGCGGGAACAAGCTGCCGCGCGGCTTCCAGAACGTCGACCGGGTCGAGGTCAGCGCGCAAGTCTGAGTCGAGCGCCTGATCTCATGGAATTTTCCCATGATTACAAAGTCGAAGCCCGCGGGAGACTTCATGACGCCTTCAAGCCTGAACGCTGTTTGTTCCGGCAGGGCCACGGGTAAGTATCTCAAGATTTGCAGTCTGTTTCTGACGATCGACTTCGTCGGTCCCGACCCACGATCAACCGCAGGCCAGGGCCCTCGCACCCATCAATCCAACGGGATGAATGCCAACGCATTGTTCTGGTTCATCGGAATGACCAGCTGGTTCTGGATCGAGTCGTAGCACATGGACGCCGCAGACGGGATGCCCGTGGCAATCACTTCCGCGGACTGCCCCGGACGAATGCGCGACACGCTGCCGAAGCGCACGCTGCTCACGTACTTCGTGCCATCCGCCATGATCACGATGCCATCGTTGCCGCCTTCCGCCGCATGCTCCGTACGCACCACCTCGCCTGCCGGGTTGAAGGTCACCACCGCGTTGTCCGCGATGTTCACCATCACGATGTTGCCGTCATTGTCGATGGCCAGGCCGTTCGGCGAGGCCAGCGGAGCGCCTTCCTTGAACACGGAGGTTTCGCCGCTTGCCGTCACCTTGTAGATGCGCTGCGTGCCGCCGGTGTTGGAGGCGTAGACAGTGCCGTCGGCTGCCACCGCCACCCCGTTCAGGCCGGTGGCTTCCGGCACGGCAACCGCACCCATCGGATTGCCGGTGGCCAGGTCGAACATGCGCACGGTGTCGATGTCGACGGTGTAGAGCACGCCGTTGTGAATCGCGCTGCCCAGCGGCTGGTTCAGAGTCAGGCCGTCACGCGTGGCACCGATCCACTTGGAGGTATGCACGCTGCCGTCCGGGTTGATCAGCGACACATAACCGTCGTTCTCCTGCAGGTTCTGCGGGATGCCGTTGTTCATGGCCAGAATCAGGTTGCGGGCCGGGTCGAAGGTGCAGCTCTCGGCGGTGCGGAAGCTGCCGAACACTTTCACGTTGCTGGACATCGGCGTGGCCACGCCGGCCTCGTTCACGGTGCCCAGCGGGCCGCCGGCCACGAAGGGGCCGGGGGTGCCTGCGGGCGTCTGGGCCTGCGCAGCGGCGCTGAGGGCGACACTCACGAGTGCGGTCAACAGTGATTTCTTCATGAAGCATTCTCCTTGGTTGGCTAGTCAACCGTGTGCTGTGAAATGGGACAGTTCAAGCGTACGCCGTCGGCATGACGACTGTGGTGACTGAAGACCCGCGAAACGGCATTTGCCGTTCACGGGCTCAGCGCAGGGCCTTCTTGAGGGCCTTGGAATTGCGTTGGTAGTTGTACATCTTCTGCTTCTTTTCCGGCAGCTCGGACACAGCGATGGGCTGGAAGCCTTTCTCCATGAACCAGTGGGTGGTCTGCGTGGTGAGCACAATGACATGGCTGAGGCCAATGCGTCGTGCCTGATCTTCCAGCGCGCTCAGCAGATGCTCGCCGCGGCCATTGGCCTGGTAATCCCGGTGAATCGCGATGCAGGCGATCTCGCCGCAGGTGGCATCCAGCGGGTACAGCGCCGCGCAGGCGATGATCATGCTCTCGCGTTCAATAACGAAGAAGAAGTCGATCTCGGCTTCCAGCAGTTCGCGCGAGCGGTGGACCAGCACGCCCGCCTCTTCCAGCGGCGTGATGAGTTCGAGAATGCCGCCGACATCGTCGATGCTCGCGCGACGCAGCTGCTCGAAGGTGTCCTTGGACACCAGGGTGCCGCAGCCATCCCGCGTGAAGAGTTCCTCGATGAGGGCGCCGTTGTGCTCGAAGCTGATCAGATGACTGCGATGCACGTGGTGACGACACGCCTTCACGGCGGCCGCGAGTGCCTGCGCCACGCCATTGGCCTTGTTCTCGGGCTGGGACTCGACCGTCGCCAGCACGTCCTGGGCCGAGGCCGGGCTCAGCGCGCTGACCATCTCGCCCGCGCTGTCCATGATGCCCGTCTGGGGAATGAACAGGATGAGCTTTTCCGCATTCAGCGCGATGGCGGTCTCGGTGGCGACTTCCTCGGGGGACAGGTTGAACACTTCCCCGGTGGTCGAGAGTCCGAGATTGGAGACCAGCACAATGTTGTTATGGTTCAGGTGCTGCATGATGGCCTTGGCGTTGATCTTGCGCACCACACCCGTGAGCGCGTGATCGATGCCGTCCAGCACGCCCAGGGGGCGGGCCGTGATGAAATTGCCACGCGCCAGCTTGATGTCGGCGCCATGCATGGGCGAATTGGCGAGCCCCATCGAGAACAGTGCCTCGATGTCGATGCTCAGCGCGCCCACGATCTGCTTGATGATCTGCAGGCTGATGGCATCGGTGATGCGCAGGCCCTTGTGGTAGGTCGACTCGATGCCCGCCGCTTCCAGTGCCGCGTTGATCTGCGGACGCGCGCCATGCACCAGCACGAGCTTCACGCCCAGGCTCTGCAGCAGCGTGATGTCATGCACGATGTTGTTGAAATTCTCGTGCGCGATGGCCTCGCCGGGCAGCAGCACGACGAACACCTTTTTGCGGTGCGCATTGATGTAGCTGGACGAGTGACGGAACCAGTCGATGTACTGCGGCAGATTTTTCATGGCGGCAATATAGTCTATTTCCCCGGCAGGCAGTAGTGGCGGATCAGGCCGCGCAGCGCGTCGATGCAGGGCTGCAGCCGGTCCAGCGCCAGGTATTCGTCGGGCTGGTGGGCCTGATCGATGTCGCCCGGGCCCAGGATGATGGTGTCCATGCCCAGGCGCTGCAGCAGCGGCGCCTCGGTGCCGAAGGCGACACTGGCCGCGCGGTTTCCCGTCAGGCGCTCGGCCGTGCGCACCAGCTCATTGTCAGGATCGGTATAGAACGCCGGCAGGCCGGCAAACAAGGGTTTGATGGTGGCCTGCACCTCGTGGCGGTCGGCAATGGGCTGCACGCGCGCGCGGATCTCCTCGCGCAGTTCGGCGATCTCCATGCCCGGCAGCAGGCGCACATCGAACTCCAGGTGGCACTGACCGCAGATGCGGTTCGGGTTGTCGCCACCGTGAATGCAGCCCAGATTGAGCGTGGGGCGGGCGATGCGGAACAACGGGCTGTGGTAGCGCTGCTGCAGCGAGGAGCGCAGGGCCAGCAGTTCGCCCATGACCTCGTGCATGGCCTCCAGCGCATTGCGCCCCAGATCCGGATTGGACGAGTGGCCGCTGCGCCCCAGCAGGTCGATGGACTCCATCATCACGCCCTTGTGCGCGTGAATGGGACGCATGCCGGTGGGTTCGCCGATCACGGCGCAGCGCGCCTTCGGCCGCCCGAGCTCCGCCAGCGTGCGGGCACCCTGCATCGACGTCTCTTCGTCGGCCGTGGCCAGCACGATCAGTGGCTGGCTGAATTCAACGCCCTCGAAGGCCTTCAGCGCTTCCATGATCAGTGGGAAGAAACTCTTCATGTCGGTGCTGCCCAGGCCATAGAGCCGACCGTTCTTCTCGGTGAGTCGGAAGGGATTCACCGTCCAGAGCGCTGCATCGAGGGGCACCGTGTCCGTGTGTCCGGCCAGCACCAGTCCGCCGGGGCCCTCGCCGCGCGTGGCCAGCAGATTGCGCTTGGCATTGCCGGACGTCAGCGGCGAGGTGCCCGGGCTGGCGATCTGTTCCGTGCGAAAGCCCAGGTCCTCGAAGCACTGCGCCAGATAGTCGATGACGGGCACATTGCTGGTGTCCAGCTCGGGATTCGCGGAGCTGATGCTGGGCAGGCTGATGAGCGTGTCCAGATGGGTGAAAAGAGCGGGGAAGCGGGGCATGTCGGGTCACCATGGCCGCAGGCGGCGTCAGAGAAATTCCTGCAGCACCGTGTTGAGAAACTGCAGGCCCTTGGCAGTGGGGCGGATCACGTCGTGGTCCTGCTGCAGCAGATCGCGGCGTTGCAGCGATGATACGCGCTTTGCCAGGGGCTCGAAACCCAGCCCCGTGGCGGCCTCGAACTGCGCGGCAGTGAAGCCGTCGCGCAGACGCAGCACGTTCAGCAGGTACTCGATGCCGCGCTCCTCCATGGCGATGGGCAGCGACTCGGCGAGGGCCTCGCCCGGCGCTTGCAGATAATGTGCCGGCTGGCGCTTCTTGCGCGTGCGCAGGATCTCGTCGCGCGCCGGCCAGCTCAACTTGCCATGGGCGCCGGCACCGATGCCGAGGTAGTCCCCGAAGCGCCAGTAATTCAGATTGTGCCGCGCCTGCCGCCCCGGCTGGGCGAAGGCCGAGATCTCGTAGCGCTCGAATCCGTGGGCGCCCAGCAGAGCCAGACCGGCGTCCTGGATGTCGATCAGCGTGTCTTCCTCGGGCAGCGGCGGCGGGCGCTTGAAGAATTCGGTGTTGGGCTCGATGGTCAGCTGATACCAAGATAGATGCGTGGGAGCGTGTTCCAGCGCCGTGCGCAGGTCCTGCAGCGCGGCCGCAGGGGTTTGCCCCTGCAGGCCATACATAAGGTCCAGATTGAAATTCTCGAAGCCGGCGGCGCGCGCGAAGTCGATGGCCTTGTGCGCATCGGCATCGTCATGGATGCGGCCGAGCTGCTGCAGCTTCAATGGATCGAAACTCTGGATGCCGATGGACAGCCGGTTGATCCCCGCGCGGCGGTAATCCGCGAAGCGCGCGCGCTCGGCGGTGCCGGGGTTGGCCTCCAGCGTGATCTCGATGTCGGGCGCGAAGGCGATGTGGCGCTGCAGGGCCTGGAACAGCCGGTCATAGGCCTGCGCCGAGAACAGGCTGGGCGTGCCGCCGCCAATGAAGATGGACTGCAGGGCACGCCCCTGCACGCCGGGCAGGTCGGCCTCGACGTCCGCGATCAGGGCGTCGACATAGGCGGCTTCGGGCAGTTCGCCGTTCTTCTGGTGCGAATTGAAATCGCAGTAGGGGCACTTGCGCACGCACCAGGGCACGTGCACATACAGACTCAGGGGCGGCAGCTGCAGCAAGGGGCCGGGTGTCGCGTTCAACGCAGGGTCCCGCGCAGCGCGTCCCAGTGCTGCAGCAGCTGGCGCAGGGCCTTGCCGCGATGACTGAGTGCATTCTTGACGGCCGGTTCCAGCTGCGCCGAGGCGCAGCCGTGCGTGGGCACGAAGAACAGCGGGTCGTAGCCGAAGCCGTTGTCGCCCTCAGGGGCGAAGAGGATGCGCCCCTCCCAGCTGCCGTGGCAAATGAAGGGCATCGGGTCGCGGGCATGGCGCATGAAGGCGATGCAGCAGATGAAGCGCGCGGTGCGCTGCGCCTCCGGCACGTCCAGCAGTGCCGCCAGCAGCTTGGCATTGTTCTGCGCATCGGTGGCGCCGAGGCCGGCATAGCGCGCCGAATAGATGCCGGGCTCGCCGCGCAACGCATCCACTTCCAGGCCGGAATCATCGGCCAGGGCGGGCAGGCCGGTGGCCGCTGCGGCATGACGTGCCTTGAGAATGGCGTTCTCGACGAAGCTCAGGCCGGTCTCATCGGCATCGCTGACGCCGAGGGAACGCTGGGTCAGGAATTCCAGTTCGGCACTGCCCAGCATCTGCTGGAATTCCCGCAGTTTGCCGGCATTGCCGGTGGCGAGCACGATTCTCTGCATGCCGTTCTCCGTGCTCAGCGACTCAAGTGATAGATGGCGGTTTCGCCCAGCAGATTCGGCCACTGCCGGATCATCCAGCTGCCCTGATGCTTGTGGTCGACGACGGTGCGGGCCATGACGCGGATCTGGCGCTCGCGGCACAGCGCATCGAAATCCTTCACGGTGCAGAAGTGGATGTTGGGCGTGTCGTACCACTGATAGGGCATGAAATTGGACACCGGCATGCGGCCCTTGAGACTCAGGTAGACGCGGCTGCGCCAGTTGCCGAAATTGGGGAAGGTCACGATGACCTTGTGGCCGATGCGCAGCATCTCCTCGATCAGTACGTCCGGGTAGCTCACCGCCTGCAGCGTCTGCGTGAGCAGCACGGTGTCGAAACTCTTGTCGCAGAAATTCGCCAGGTTCTTGTCCAGATCCTGCTGGATCACGTTCACGCCCTTCTCGAGACAGGCGTGGATCTTGCGCTCGTCGATCTCCAGGCCGAGCTCCGACACGCCCTTCTCGCGCTTGAGATATTCCAGCAGGCTGCCATCACCGCAGCCCAGGTCCAGCACGCGGCTGCCCGGTTCGATCCAGTGTTGAATGATGTCCAGGTCGGCACGCATCAGCGGTTCACCTCGTCACTCACCCGCGCCAGATAGGTGCTCAGGGCCTGCATGTAGCGCGGCACCGGCAGCAGGAAGGCGTCGTGGCCCTGATCGGCGTCGATCTCCAGATAGCTGACCGGCTTGCGCGCCTTGAGCAGGGCGTTGACGATCTCGCGTGTGCGCTCGGGCGGAAAACGCCAGTCGGAACTGAAGGACATCAGCAGGAAGCGGCACTGACTGTGCTCGAAGGCCTTCGCCAGATCGCCGTCGTAATCGACCGTCGGGTCAAAATAGTCCAGCGCCTTGGTCATCAGCAGATAGGTGTTGGCGTCGAAGCGTTCCGAGAAGCGCTCGCCCTGGTAGTGCAGATAGCTTTCCACCTGGAAGTCCACATCCAGCCCGAAGCTCAGCTTGCCGGAGCGCAGATCGCGGCCGAAGTTGCTCTTGATGGCTTCGCTGGGCAGCTCCTCGCTGGCCTTGCCGAATTTCTCCCGCATGGCGCTGTCGGACAGATAGGTGATGTGGCCGACCATGCGCGCCAGCATCACGCCCTTCTTGGGATAGGTGCCATGTTCCAGATAGCGGCCGTCGTGGAAGTGCGGGTCGGCCGTGATGGACTGGCGCGCCACTTCATTGAAGGCGATGTTCTGAGCAGAAAGCTTCGGCGCCACGGCAATCATGATGGCGTGACGCAGGCGCTCGGGGTAGCTGATGGACCAGCGCATCACCTGCATGCCGCCCAGACTGCCGCCGATCACCGCCGCCCATTGCACGATGCCCAGGCGGTCCATGAGGCGGGCCTGGCTGTTCACCCAGTCGCGCACCGTGACCACCGGGAAATCGGGGCCGTAGAACGTGCCCGTCTCCGGGTTGAGGGACGTGGGGCCAGTGCTGCCCGCGCAGCCGCCCAGATTGTTGAGGCAGACCACGAAGAACTTGCGCGTGTCGATGGGCTTGCCCGGGCCGATGCAGTTGTCCCACCAGCCCGGCTTGGAGTCACTCTCCTTGTGATAGCCCGCGGCGTGATGGTCCCCGGACAGCGCGTGACATACCAGAATGGCGTTGGAGCGCGCGGCATTGAGCGTGCCGTAGGTTTCCACCATCAGGTCATAGGAGGCGATGCGCTTGCCGCTGCGCAGCACGAGCGGCTCGTCGAAGTGCAGGCATTGCGGCGTGACGAGGCCGACGGAATTTTCGGGGAAGGAGCTGGGCATGTCAGTGTCTGGGGCGATCCTGCTTCGTGGACAGCGCGGCAGGCGGCAGCAGTGCGAGGCCTGCGGGCAGATCCTGCGGCTGCGCGATCATGACGCGCTTCTGCCGGCTGTTGTCTCCACTCATGATGTGAACCCTGTCCTGTGGCACCTTGAACTGCCGCGCCAGGAACTTTATCAGATGCTGGTTGGCCTTGCCGTCCACCGGCGCGGCCGTGATGCGGATCTTCAGGCGTCCGTCCACCACCTCGGCGAAACCGTCCTGGGCGGCGCGCGGCTGCAGGCGGCACAGCAGGATCAAGGCGTCGTCCTGCCAGCTGTACCAGGCTGCCGCGTCGCCCGACACCGCGCTCAGATCCCCAGCACCACGCGCGTGTTCACCCCCACCGGGTCGATGAACAGCATGCGGATGATCTGCAGCGCCAGAAACACGAAGATCGGCGACAGGTCCAGGCCCCCCATGGCGGGCAGCAGGCGTCGGAACGGCTCCATGACGGGTTCGGTGATCTGACGCACCAGCATCAGGGCCGGATGACCGCTGTAGGGCGCGATGAAGCTGGCGATGATGGAGATCATCATGGCCCAGAAGTAGATGTTCAGGATGAAGGACAGCAGGCCCACCACCGACCAGGTGATGATCAGGCCGGCACCGGGCACGGCATAGCCACTGGTGGTGATCAGCAGGAAGGTGCAGACGCACTGGGCCACCAGAGCCAGGATCAGCGAGGCGAAGTCGAGCCCGCGATAGCCCGGAATGACGCGGCGGAAGGCGCGTACGGCCGGGTCTGTCACCCGCACGATGGCCTGGGTGAAGGGGTTGTAGAAGTCCGCCCGCGCCACCTGCAGCATGAAGCGCAGCAGCACGGCCAGCACATAGAGGCCGCCCAGCGTGTTGACCAGCAGATAAGCGACGTTGCCGAAAGCACCCATAGATCTCTCTCACCAGTGATTGTGTGTCAGCCCGCCAGTTCCACGGAACGCTTCTGCGCGGCGAACAGCGCCTGTTCTACCACGGCGCGGAATTCGGCGCTCTCGAAACTGCGGATGGCGGCTTCGGTGGTGCCGCCGGGCGAGGTCACGCGGCGGCGCAGCTCATCCGGGGCCACGTCGCTGCCACTCGCCAGTTTCGCGGCGCCCAGGGCGGTCTGCAGGGTCAGCTGCCGCGCCAGTTCGGGCGCCAGACCCATGCGCACGCCGGCCTGTTCCATCGCTTCCATCAGCAGGAAGAAATAGGCCGGGCCGCTGCCGGAAAGTGCAGTGACGGCATTGATGTCCTCTTCGCGCGCCAGCCAGACGCTGACGCCGACGGCGGCCAGGATGGCTTCGGCCAGCGCGGCCTGGGCCGGGCTGGTGTGCGCATTGGCATACAGCCCCGTGGCGCCCTCGAGCACCAGAGCGGGGGTGTTCGGCATGCAGCGCACGATGGCGCGCTCGCTGCCGAGCCAGGTCTGCAGGCTGCGCAGGGGAATGCCGGCCGCGATGGAGATGATCAGCACGCCGTCCTGCAGGGAGGGACGCAGGGCCTCGCAGACCGCGGCCATGCCCTGGGGCTTGACGGCCAGCACGACGACGTCGGCCGTGGCGGCGATGTCGGCCATGCTGCCGGTGCGAATGCCGCACTCCTGCTGCAACTGGGCCAGCTTGACGGCGTCGAGGTCACAGGCGGCGAGCTGCTGCGCAGCCACGCCCTTGGCGACCAGGCCACGAATGAGGCTGCCGGCCATGTTGCCCGCGCCGATGAAAGCGATCCTGCTGTTGTTCACGTGTGTCTCCAGAGAGGCCCGCGGACGCGCCTGCGTGCGGGGGTGCAAATGGCGGCCATTCTAGCCCAAGTGCTTGAAAAGACGCACCCTGGCTGAAGCGCTTCTTCCTGACAGGCACGTGGGCCACGTCCTGTGTGCGACCTTATGTCGCATGGTCAGCAAGGTGGAATTGCCTAAACTGGCGTCCTCGCCCACTGCGTCCAACTTTCAGAGGTTCCTGCATCATGTTGAAAAGAAGACAACTCTCCCTCGCCATCAGCGCCATCCTGGCACTGGCTTGCACTCCGGCAGCCTTGGCGCAGAACGATGATCCCGTTGTGGAAGAGGTCGTTGTCTGGGGCGCCCAGACGCAGGGTCGAGGCGCCGCGGCTCACCCGAGCAGCCTGCTGACACAGCAGGACCTGGTCAGCATCAACGTGGCCACCACAGAGGATGTGGTGAAGTTCGAGCCCAGCCTGGTCATCCGTCGCCGCTTCATCGGTGATTCCAACGGCACCATGGGCATGCGTGGCTCCAACATGTTCCAGACCTCACGCTCCATGGTGTTTGCCGACGGCGTCCCACTGCACTACCTGCTGCAGTCGCGCTGGAACGGGGCGCCGCGCTGGACCATGGTGTCCGCCAGCGAGATCGCGCAGGTCGAGGTGCTGTACGGGCCGTTCTCGGCGGAATTCAGCGGCAACTCCATGGGCGGTGTGGTGCTGATTGAATCGGCGATCCCGCAGGAGCGCGAATTCCACTTCGACAGCTCGTACTTCTCACAGAATTTCAGCGCCTATGGCTTCGACGACACCGTCACGGGCCACAAGGCATTCCTGTCCTACGGCGACAAGTTTGGCGATACCAGTGTCTATCTCTCCTACAACCGCCTGGACAGCGAGTCGCAGCCCCAGACCTTCTACTTCGGCGCCAATACCAATGCGGCTGCGGTTTCCGCCGTCTCGGGCGGCATCG
>Ga0222712_10000103_pt1 | contig 113384 bp, 109 predicted proteins | sample C33_657DmetaG_FD_165043 | JGI IMG/M metagenome (GOLD analysis project Ga0222712, IMG submission 165043) | Estuarine water microbial communities from San Francisco Bay, California, United States - C33_657D | ecosystem: Environmental > Aquatic > Marine > Unclassified | place: USA: California... | reverse complement strand
TTGCTGACATCCACCCCGATCTGAAACGCCTTTGCGGAATTTGCCATGTACTCACCTCCACGTGAATGTCACCCATGCTTGTCGGGGCTCACGCGAACGCTGGCTTGCCACTAATCGTCGGTCTTGGCCGATAGATTCCTTATTGGCGCTTGCGGTGAGAGGGTGGGGCGATGTCTCCTACAGTCTGTCGTTGCAGATGCTTGCTTCGTCCATCCACCCCCGGCAAGCCCTTATCACCTGCCGGAGCGAAACATACAAGCCTGCTTGCAGGCGAACATTCCCCAAATCACGACACCAAATAGTCATCCATATCCCCACCCGCCGCGAGGATCTCGTTCACCCAGTTCGGCCGCTTGCCGCGCCCGCCTGCCCAAGTCTCGCCGTTCGGGCCCTGGTACTTCACCACGGGTGCTTTCTTCTTCGCCGTGGACTTGGCCTTGGTTGTTTTCTTCGCCTTAGTCACTTTCTCGGCGGGCTTCTCAGCCGCCGCAGCGCGCGAGCGCTTCACCAGCCCCAGCTCGGCGGCAGAGATGCCGTACGTCTTGATCTTTTCCTTGATGTCGGCAATGGCCGCCTTCTTTTCGGCAACATAGATATCGTCGGCCTGCTTCTGCAGGTCGGTGATGCGGGCGCGGATTTCGGCGTATTTACTCATGGTTATTCCTCGTTGAATCCAGTTGTCATAATCAGAATTTATGGCAGCAATACCAATATGCAATGACTCGCCACTTTATGCTCAGTTCAGGCCCCTAGTACATTCGCCTAAGCGGCTATATTCATTGCCAGCGCTTGTTGTGAGCGCCGGGTGTTGTAATCACCAGATCCAACCGCTGATGAATAGATAGGCGCAGTGCAGACTTCTTAAGCGGCACCGTTACACATGCTGATCCTTCAAAGTGCGGATCAATCGCTGCTCCATGCCATAAGTCGCAGCGTCACGCACCAAGGGCCACCAACGCCTGCAGATACTGACCGTAGCCGTTCTTGGCTAGAGGCTCGACGCGGGCCAGCACCTCTTCGCTGGTGAGCCACTGGTTGCGCCAGGCGATCTCTTCAAGACACGCAATCTTGAGCCCCTGCCGGTGTTCCACCGTCTGCACGAACATGCTGGCCTCCAGCAGGCTCTCGTGGGTGCCGGTGTCGAGCCAGGCGAAGCCACGGCCCAGCACTTCCACGGTCAAGTCGCCCCGCGTGAGATAGGCCTGGTTGACGCTGGTGATCTCCAGCTCGCCGCGAGCCGAGGGTTTCACCTGCTTGGCGATCTCGATGACATCGTTGTCATAGAAGTAGAGGCCCGTGACCGCGTAATTCGACTTAGGCTGCGCGGGCTTCTCCTCGATGGACACGGCGCGACGCTGAGCATCGAACTCCACGACCCCGAAGCGCTGCGGGTCCCTCACCTGATACCCGAACACGGTGGCCCCGCTGGGGCGCGCCACGGACTCACGCAGTTTTCCAGTGAAGCCCTGGCCGTAGAAGATGTTGTCGCCCAGCACCAGGCACACGCGATCCTGGCCGATGAAGCGCTCGCCAATCAGGAACGCTTGGGCCAGGCCGTCAGGACTGGGCTGGATGGCGTATTCGAAGCGCACGCCATACTGCTCGCCGTCACCCAGCAGGCGCTGATAGCCGGCGATGTCCTCGGGCGTGCTGATGATCAGGATGTCGCGGATGCCCGCGAGCATCAGCACGGAGATCGGGTAGAACACCATGGGCTTGTCGTAGATGGGCAACAGCTGCTTGGAAACGCCTTTGGTGATGGGGTAAAGCCGGGTGCCGCTGCCGCCGGCCAAAACAATGCCTTTCACTGACACTTGGGGGTCCTTGTTGTGCATATCTGCAACCTGAGCTGAGTCGATCCGGCCGTACTATACCTGAAAGTGGCTCATCAGCACCCTGCGGCATGGAGAGCATGTCATCTTCAAACTTGCTCAACTGTCAAAAAATCTCAACGCCTCGGCAATAGCACTGCAACAGCAGGTCGTTAGCTTGACCTCGACAACAGTCACCCCGACTGTGGCGCACGAGGGAACCCCAAGTGAAAGTGACTTGTTTCGGTGCAGGGTATGTAGGTCTTGTGAGCAGCGCGTGCCTGGCTGAGGCTGGAAACAGCGTGATGTGCATTGATTGCGATGCGTCACGAATCGCGTCAATTCATGACGGAAACATCCCGATTTTTGAGCCTGGGCTTGATTCTCTCGTCGAACAGAATCGAGCGCTGGGCACCCTGCACTTCACCAGCAATGCACAGGACGCCGTGGCATACGCCGACGTGATCTTCATTGCCGTGGGCACGCCGCCCGACGAGGACGGCTCGGCCGACCTGAAGTACGTGCTGGCCGTGGCCACGGAAGTGGGCCGGCTGATGACGCAGGACAAGATCATCGTCACTAAGTCGACGGTGCCGGTGGGCACCTCGGACAAGGTGCGCGCGGCGGCCCAGGCGGCACTCGATGCACGCGGTTCGACCCTGAAGGTGCAGATCGCCTCCAACCCGGAGTTCCTCAAGGAAGGCGCGGCGGTGGGCGACTTCATGAAACCCGACCGCATCGTGGTGGGCACGGATTCGGCCGACGTGAAGGCGGTGATGCTGGACCTCTACGCGCCCTTCAACCGCAATTCCGACCGCATGATCTTCATGGACATCCGCTCGGCCGAGCTGACCAAGTACGCCGCCAACGCAATGCTGGCCACCAAGATCAGCTTCATGAACGAGATTGCCAACCTGGCCGAGATCCTGGGGGCCGACATCGAGCAAGTGCGTCACGGCATCGGCTCCGACCCGCGCATCGGCTACCAGTTCATCTACCCGGGCATCGGCTACGGCGGCTCGTGCTTCCCGAAAGACGTGCGCGCCCTGAGCCAGACGGCGGCGCAACTTGGCCGTGAGATGCGCATCCTCAATGCCGTGGAAGCGGTGAACACGGCGCAGAAGTCGCGTCTGGTGGAGCTGGTGCAGGGGCATTACGCGGGCAGCGTGCGGGGCAAGACCTTCGCCGTGTGGGGCCTGTCCTTCAAACCCAAGACGGACGACATGCGCGAGGCCCCGAGCCGCGTGATCATGGAGGCACTGTGGGCCGCCGGCGCCCAGGTGCAGGCCTATGACCCGGAGGCCATGCAGGAAGTGGAGCGCCTCTACGGCCAGCGCCCCGACCTGCGCCTGGTGGGCACACGCGATGCGGCGCTGGTGGGCGCCGACGCACTGATCATCTGCACCGAGTGGCAACACTTCCGCGCGGCCGACTTCGAGCACCTGGCACAGACGCTGAGCGACATGGTGATCTTCGATGGCCGCAATCTGTACGACCCGGCCAAAGTGGCTGCGCGCGGCCTGACCTACTACGCCATCGGCCGCGGGGCCTCGGTGCGCAAGGGGTGAGGGGAAACCCACGGGTCCAGCAGCGTGAGGCCGGTGTTCTGGAAGTCCCGCATGTTGCGGGTCACCAGGCACAGGCCATGCACCAGCGCTGTGGCCGCAATCAGGGCGTCGCGCTCCGGGCGCGAGTCAGGCACGGTTAATGACGCGCAGGCCAGGGCGACATCGACGTCGACGTTGAGGATTCGATTGCCGAACGTGGGCACGAGTTTCGACGTGAACCAGCGCCTGATCAGCTCTGCCTGCACCGGGTCGCGGCGAGCCAGCAGGCGAATGCCCAACTGGATCTCCATGATCGAGATCACGGAAAGGCACAGCGACTCGGATGTCACGCTCGACGCCCACTTCACGACTTTCGGATCCGCCTTGCCGGACGACGCCTTGCGCAGCTCTGACACGACATTGGAATCCAGCAGATACAAGGCCTTGGACATGGGCGGGACTCGCGTCAAAGCTCCGACGATTTCAGGAAGTCATCGGGCAGGCGGGGAATCTCGAACTCGATGTCATCGGCGTCCGGCATGGCGAGCAGATCGATGATGTTGCGACCTTCAAGGGCTGTGCCGGACATTCGTTGATACTCCTCGAAACTCAGCAGCACGTGCGCTGGACGACCGCGATCAGTGATGAACACGGGCCCGCTCAGCGCCGCACGTTTCGCGCCGCTGGTGTCCTGATTGAACTCTCGGCTCGTCATGGTAGTGATGCGCATGCTGGTGGCTCCCGAGAATTTGTAGCAACGTTACGACCACGGAAACACGCCGGCAAGCTTCAGTTCAACTCTAGCCCACATCCGGGAAAGCCACCTGAATTTACATCGTCCCCCGCTTTGGGCTACCGTGCCGGCAGCCTTCCACCCCCAGCCCGAGGAGCCTTTCATGGCCGCCACCCCCAGCGCCGGCGCCCGCTTTCGTGCGGCCTTGCGTGACAACCGCCCTCTCCAGATCGTCGGTGCCATCAACGCCTACAGCGCCCTGCTCGCCCAGCGTGCGGGGCATCAGGCGCTGTACCTTTCCGGCGCGGGCGTGGCCAATGCCTCGCACGGCCTGCCCGATCTGGGGCTGACCAGTCTCCACGACGTGCTGACGGAGGTGGTCCGCCTCACCAACGCCACCGACCTGCCGCTGCTGGTGGACATCGACACCGGCTGGGGCGGCGCCTTCAATATCACCCGCACCATCAAGGCCATGGAAAAGGCCGGCGCGGCGGCCGTGCATCTGGAGGATCAGGTGGCGCAGAAGCGCTGCGGTCACCGGCCGAACAAGGCCATCGTGCCGTGCGCCGAGATGGTGGACCGCGTGAAGGCCGCCGTGGACGCCCGTGTGGATGCCGACTTCGTGATCATGGCGCGCACCGACGCCATCGCGGTGGAGGGGCTGGACGCCGCCATCGAACGGGCCCTGGCCTGCGTCGAGGCCGGCGCGGATGCCGTCTTTCCCGAGGCCATCACCACGCTGGAGGATTACCGCCGCTTCAGCGCCGCCGTGCCTGTGCCTATCCTGGCCAACATCACCGAGTTCGGCGCCACGCCGCTGTTCAACACGCGCGAGCTGGCCGCCGCCGGCGTGGCCATGGTGCTCTACCCGCTCAGCGCCTTCCGCGCCATGAGCCGCGCGGCCGAACGGGTCTACGCCAGCATCCTGCAGGAAGGCGATCAGAAGGCGGTGATCGACACGATGCAGACCCGCGCCGAGCTGTACGAGGTGCTGGATTATCTGGCCTGGGAACGCAAGCTGGATGCGTTGTTCACGCGGGAGGAGTGACGCGTGCAGACGAACTGCTGGAAAAGTCGGGGGCAGCAGCGCTGCCCCCTGTGGGCGTGCGATCGCGAAGGAAGCAGTTCCGGATGCAGCCCGACCCGCCTGCCATCCTTGCCAGGCTTGCCAACACCTTCCTTGTGTTCACTCCAAGCGTAGGACACGAACTGCTCCCCTGCCAAAAAGCCCGCGTGCTTTCCCACCGCTCTTTTCAGCTACCATGGCGCCAGCTTTTTTCTTCTGAGGATTTGCCGATGTCCGCCACTGTGGAATACAACGCCCGCCCTGCCCCGGACCAGGAACTCGTCGACATCGCCCGCTATGTCACCGACTACGACATCACCTCGGCCGAGGCCTGGGACACCGCGCGCCTCTGTCTGATGGATTCGCTGGGCTGCGCGGTGCTGGCCCTGCGCTTTCCCGAGTGCACCAAGTTGCTCGGCCCCCTCGTGGAAGGCACCGTGGTGCCCCATGGCGCGCGGGTACCGGGCACGCAGTTCCGGCTCGATCCGGTGAAGGCGGCCTGGGACATCGGCTGCCTCATCCGCTGGCTGGACTACAACGACACCTGGCTGGCCGCGGAATGGGGCCACCCCTCGGACAATCTGGGCGGCATTCTGGCGGTGGCGGACTACCTCTCGCAGCGCCACGTAGCCGCGGGCAAGGCGCCGCTGCTGATGCGCGATGTGCTGACGGCCATGATCAAGGCGCACGAGATTCAGGGTGTGATCGCGCTGGAGAACAGCTTCAACCGCGTGGGGCTGTGCCATGTACTGTTGGTGCGCGTGGCGTCCACCGCCGTGGTGACGGCGATGCTGGGCGGCAGCCAGGCGCAGATCATCGACGCCCTCTCCCAAGCCTGGCTGGACGGTTCCAGTCTGCGCACCTATCGCCACGCGCCCAATGCGGGGCCGCGCAAGTCCTGGGCTGCCGGCGATGCCTCCTCCCGCGCGGTGCGATTGGCGGACCTGACCCTGCGCGGCGAAATCGGTTACCCGAGCGTGCTGAGCGCGCCGACCTGGGGGTTCCAGGATGTATCGTTCAAAGGGAATAAATTAGCGTTCACAAGGCCTTACGGCAGTTACGTGATGGAGAACATCCTGTTCAAGATCGCCTTCCCCGCCGAGTTCCACGCGCAGACAGCCGCCGAAGCCGCCGTGCAATTGCACCCGCTGGTGCAGGATCGCCTGGACCAGATCACGCGCATCGTGATTCACACCCACGAGTCGGCCATCCGCATCATCAGCAAGCACGGCCCGCTCGACAATCCGGCCGACCGCGATCATTGCCTGCAATACATGACGGCGGTGCCGCTGGCCTTCGGCGCCCTGGTGGCCGAGCACTACGAAGACGACTTCCACCAGACGCACCCGATCATCGATCAGCTGCGCGAGAAGATGGAGGTGGTCGAGGAGCCGCGCTACAGCCGGGAGTACCGCGAGGCGGACAAGCGTTCCATCGCCAATGCCCTGCAGGTGTTCTTCGCCGATGGCAGCTGCACGCAGAAGGTGGAGGTGGAATACCCGCTGGGGCATCGACGCCGCCGGGCGGAAGGCATCCCGCTGCTGCAGGAGAAATTCCGGCGCCATCTGGCCACGCGTTTCCCGGCGGCACGGGTGGAGAGGATCGTCGCCCTGTGCAATGACCCCCAGGCGCTGGCGGCCACCCCGGTGCACGACTTCATGGATCTGCTCCTGATATGACACACCGCCCTTGAAAAGCAGATTGGCGTCCGCAGATAAGCGACGTGGCCGGGGCTCCTGCGAGGCCGGCCACAGGACCCGACCTCTTCGGTGGGTTCACCAAACCCCAACCAATATTGCTTTCGAGGATATTTGCCATGCGTACATTCGATTTCGCCCCGCTCTACCGCTCCACCATCGGTTTTGACCACCTGACGTCCCTGCTGGACTCCGTGACACAACGCGAACAGAGCCAGCCGAGCTATCCGCCTTACAACATTGAATTGCTGGGCAAGGATCAGTACCGCATCACCATGGCCGTTGCCGGCTTCGTGGATGCCGAGCTGCAGATCCAGTCCGAGCGCCAGACCCTGACTGTCAAGGGCAGGAAGGCCGAGGACCGCAAGGAGCGCAACTACCTGCATCAGGGCATCGCGGGCCGCAACTTCGAGCGCGTGTTCCAGCTGGCCGACCACGTGAAGGTGACCGGCGCAACGCTGGAGAACGGGCTGCTGAACATCGACCTGGTTCGCGAGATCCCCGAGGCCATGAAGCCGCGCCAGATCGCGATCAATGGCAAGGCCCCGCAGCTGCTTGAGACCGGCGCGCAGACTGTGGCGTAACACCTCAGGAGCCTGCTTGCGGGCGAACCATCACCCGTAGGAGCCTGCTTGCAGGCGAATGGTTCGCTTGCAAGCAAGCTCCTACTGTACCCAGCGCAATTCTTCATTTTCCGTCAACACTTCTTCACTTCGCGGCAGACAGCCCCCCGCGCGCCCCGCTAGATTCCCTCGCACCAGCCTGCCGCCAGGCCGACTGGCACAAAAACAAAAACTGCACACACCCGCCCAGCGCCGGGTGATGCGCCACCACGAGGGTCTGCCATGTACACGTTCGCTCGTCGTTCCACCGCAGCCATGCCGCTGCTTCTGCTGTTTTCACTTCTCTTCACCTTGAGCACCCACGCCGCTGAGCCCAGTTATCGCAAGGGGCAGTTCGTCGAACCCGCCTATGAAGGCTGGTGGGAGAACGACGACGGCACGTTCAGCTTCATCTTCGGTTACCACAACGAGAACTGGGAAGAAGAGCTGAAGATCCCCGTGGGCGAAGCCAATTTCTTCTCGCCGGGGGAAGCCGATCGTGGCCAGCCCACGCACTTCCTGCCCCGTCGCAACCGCTTCACCTTCGAGGTGGTGGTGCCGGCTGACTGGGGCGACAAGGAACTGGCCTGGACTGTCGCCATCAATGGCGTGTCCAAGACAGCCTTCGCCACCCTGGCCCGCGACTACGTGATCGACAATGTGGTGATCGCCTCCGAGACCGGCTCCCTGGGGGCCGGCACCAGCAGCCCGGAATCCCGCGCCAATATCGCGCCCGTGCTGACCGTGCAGGGCGACCGCACCGGGGATCAGATCGTGCGCCGCGTGCGCGTGGGCGAACCCCTGCTGGTGGAGGCCCATGTCGAGGACGACGGCCTGCCCAAGCCCCGTGCCGCCTCCATCAACCGCCCGGAACAGCAGGGCCTGGCACGCTGGATGGCGCCGCCACGCCGCACCACGGTGGGCAAGACCAACGGCCTGTTCCTGTCCTGGAACATCTACCGCGGTGAGGGCAATGCCTCGTTCGACCCGCCCCAGGTCAAGCCCTGGGAAGACACCCGCACCTCGGCGAATTCGCCCTGGGGCGCGCTGTGGACACCACCCCCCGTGCCCGCCGACGGCATGTACCGCACCAATGTCACTTTCGACACGCCCGGCACCTATGTGCTGTGGGGCCGTGCCGATGACGGCGGCCTTTACCACGACCAGTACATCACGGTGCACGTGACCGAATAAGCCTGTAGAACGCCATCTCCACGGGCTTTGGTGCCTGGCCGCAGTGTCCTTTCCTCCACTGCCGCCGGGCATTTTTTTGGCTTGCAAGTCCTCGTCGCTCGTGGCCTCATACGCCGCATAACAACCATGACACCCTGACGAGGTTTTCCATGAACGTCACGCTCTACATCATTGGCGGGCTTGCCATTTCCCAGCTTGCCTTCATGGCGTTTTTCTTTGCGCTCTACCATCGCCGACACCTGATCGGCCGCCTGCTCGCGCTCTACGCCGTCTGTTTGATCTGCCATGTGCTGACCTATCTGCCGGTGACCCACGTCAACGGCGTGGTGACCCAGGTGTTCTATCGCATGGCCACGCTCGCGCCGGCCGTCCTGTGGCTGACGTCACGCTACCTGTTCGTCGACAACGCCACCGTGCCGCGCTGGATATGGGCCCTGGCGTTCAGCTATCTGGGCCTGCGCACCTATGGTTCGCTGACCATCGGCAACGCCCCCGACTTCAGCACCACCTATGTGATGACGTATGTCGTTCCGCAGGTTGTCATGCTGGGCTTCTCCGGCCACGCCATCCTCATGGCCTTTCAGGGCCTGAGCAATGACCTGGTGGAACCGCGGCGACGCGTGCGGGTGCCCTTCATTCCGGCCATGGGCGTTCTGGTGGCAGTCATTCTCATGACGGGCTTCATCCGTACGGCGCAGACTTACTCGGAGGTGACACTGCCGGTGTTCCCCAACGAATTCCTGTTCTGCTACATGTTCCTGATCACGCTGTGGTTCAACGTCAAGGTGATGCGTCTGGAGGGCGAAGCGCTGCAGGTGATCGTGCTGGCACGCGAACAGCAGCCCGTGCGGCTGAGTCCGGTGCCGACGGCCGCACGCAAGACGGACAACACTGCCATGGTGCAGCGCATCTTCACGGTGCTGCGAGAGGAGAAACTGTACGCCCGGCCGGGACTCACGATCGGCGAGCTGGCGCAGCGGCTGTCCATGCAGGAGTACCGCCTGCGCCGGGTCATCAACAAGGAGCTGGGTTATCGCAACTTCAACCAGTTCCTCAACGAGTTCCGCATTGCCGAGGCCTGCCGGCGGCTGGAGCTGCCGGCGGAGCAGCGCGAGCCCATCGCCAATATTGCCTTCGACGTGGGCTACTCGGCGCTGTCATCCTTCAACAAGGCGTTCAAGGACATTCACCACGTGACGCCCACTCAGTACCGGGACGGGGCGCACTCGGGCTGATCAAAGCAGGGGCTTGCTTGCAAGCGGATCAGCTCAATCCAGCACGTGGACAAACAGGCCGCTCTTGAGCTTGGGTTCGAACCAGGTGGACTTGGGCGGCATGACCTCCCCGGCATCGGCAATCGCCATCAGGCTCTCGATGGACGTCGGATACAGCGCGAACGCCACCCTGCACTCCCCTGAATCCACGCGCTGCTCCAGCGCCTGCAAGCCTCGGATACCGCCCACGAAGTCGATGCGCTTGTCGCGGCGCGGGTCGTCGATGCCCAGCAGCGGGGCCAGCAGATTGTTCTGCAGGATGCTCACGTCCAGCCGCTTCACCGGGTCCTTGTCGTTCCACAGCCCTTCCAGCGCTTCCAGCACATACCAGTGTCCGCCCAGGTACATGGTGAACTCGTGTTCCTTGCGCGGCTCCACCGCACCCTCCCGGCTGAAGCGCGCCTTGAAGCACAGCTGCAGCCGCGCCAGGAATTCCGCCTCATCCAGACCGTTCAGGTCCTTCACCACGCGGTTGTAGCCGAGGATCTGCATCTGGTTGTGAGGAAAGAGCACGGCTGAGAAGTAGTTCCAGGATTCCTCGCCCGTGGGCGCAGCGGCCGCCTGCCGCCGCAGTTCCTTCACGCGCTGGGCTGCTGCCGAGCGATGATGCCCGTCAGCCACATACAGACAGTCCACCGCATCGAACTGCGCCTGCAATTGCGCCACGGTGGCGTCGTCCTGCACCACCCATAGCACATGGCGATTGCCGTCGTCCGAGACGAAATCGTATTGCGGCGGCTGCGTCAAGATGGCGGCGATCAGGGCATCGATGGCTGGCTGCGCACGATATGTGAGGAACACAGGGCCGACCTGGGCGCCCAGAGTGTGGATGTGGTTCACCCGGTCGTCTTCCTTGTCGGGCCGCGTGAACTCGTGCTTCTTGATCAGGTTCTGTTCGTAGGCCGCCACCGAGGCGGCAGCGACCAGGCCGATCTGCTCATGGCTGCCCATCACCTGCTTGTAGACATAGAACGTGCTGCGAGCGTCGCGCTGCAGGATGCCCTCGGCGATGAAGCGCTGCAGATTCTCGGCGCCGCGCTGGTATACCCGTGCGTCGAACGCGTCGATGGCCGGGTCCACGTCGATCTCCGGCTTGTTGATGCGCAGGAAACTGAACGGGTTGCCGGCTACCATGGCGAGGGCTTCTTCCCGGTTCAGGACATCATACGGCGGGGCCGCCACGCGGGAGGCCAGCTCGGGACGGGGGCGCAAGGCATTGAACGGTTTGATCAGCTTCATGGTTCATCCTTTTGATCTTGTTGTTGTTTTTCTATTGCCTACTTCTCGACAAAGGTGTGCACGGCATCCAAGTCCGGCGGCAGGCCCTCGTGGCACAACGCGGCGATGCGGGCCGCGTAGACCGCGTACAGACTCTGTTCACGCGCCGACGCAGGCTGTTGCGCCAGCAGTGCCTCCAGGGCCTGCAACGCCGCTTGCCACTCCTGTGCGCGGTAAAGCCTGAGCACCTGCGCGAAGGCAGCAGCCTCCTGCAGCGCCTGCGTACTGACCTCTCCCTCGCGGCCCAGCACCTCGAAGATGCGCACGGGTTCCTTCTTGCCGGCCACGCGCACCAGGTCCAGCTCGCGGTAAACGAACCCTGGCGCTTCCAGGTAAGTGGCCTCGTTGACGATATTGGGCACGTGATAGCGCCGCGTCAGCCCTTCCAGCCGCGCAGACAGGTTCACCGAGTCCCCGATCACCGTGTAGTTCAGACGATTCTGCGACCCGAGATTGCCCGCCACCACCAGTCCGGTATGCACGCCAATGCCGGCCTCGATGGCGAGCATGCCCCTGCGCCAGATTCGCCGCATTGAGCGCCGCCATGGCGGACTGTATGGCGAGCGCCGTGGCGATGGCATTGCCGGCATCGCCCGGGCGACTCAGCGGCGCGCCGAACAGCGCCATGACCGAATCGTCCGTGTACTTGTCCACCACGCCGTGATGCCGTTCGATCACCTCGGTGACCTCGCTCAGGTAACGATTAAGCAGCGTCAGCACAGCCTCGAGCGCCTGGTTCTCGCACTGGGAGGTGAAGCCCTTGATGTCAGCGAACAGCACCGTGACCACCCGCTCTTCGCCGCCCAGCGCGATGGTCTTGCTCATCAGCTCCTCGGCGATCTCGTGCGACACCACCTTGCCGAGCAGGTCGCGCATTTTCGCTTTCTCGGCCAGCCCGGCCGCCATCGTGTTGATGGAGCCGGCCAGCTGGCCGATCTCATCCTGCCCGGTCACCGCAACGGCTTGCCCGTAGTCCCCGGCCTCGATGCGGCGCACGCGCGGCGCCCGATCGAGGATGGGCCGCGTGACCGAGCGCGCCAGCAGGATCACGGCCAGCAGGCTGACGGCGATCACCGCGAGGTAAAACTGCAGCAGCGTGCCGTACTCGCCATCACTCAAAGCCACACGCAGGGTATCGGTCATGGCCGTGTCTGTCTGCTGCAACTGCGCGCTAAGCAGCTGCTGGTTGTCCGCACTGAGCGTCGAGGCGATCACGTGCACATCGGGCAGGGCCTGCGGGGCTAGTCTGGGTGAATTCCACGATGGAGACTTCGGACACGATGCTCTGCTTCACCGTGGCGGTGAAGCGGCTGTCGAAGAGGAAGCCGCCGAAGATCCACGCCACCGGTGTCGGCAGGAACAGCGGGATGACGGTGATCTGATACGGCACGCCCTGCACCGTGATGATGGCATCCCCGATGCCGTCACTGGAGGCCGCTGCCGCATCCATCAGCACACGCCACTCGCCTTCGAACTTCTCGAAGCCCTGCATGCGCGTGTCGATCATTACTTCGGCGATGAGCATCATGTCGGAGGCGCCCAGGGAGCGCATCAGGATGACGCTGCTGCTGCGCGGTGCCACCGTGACATTGGCGACAAACTCCTTGTCGATCTGGTCCACGCTGAACTCACCGAGCGTGGTGTGCGCCGGCTGCAGACCGTCCGGCAACAGCACCTCCACCCCGGCATCGGCAAACGGGTCGCCGGAGTCGGCATCCTGCAGAGCAATGCGCACTTCGGCCGCCTGAGCAGTCTGTAGAGGACCGAATAGCAGCCTGCCGCAGACACAGCAGGCAAGCAAGGTGATGAACTGGCCAGGACGTGATGGAGACAGGCTCATACGGCGTTGACCTCGCGCTGACCGCCGGGGCGGCTGTATTGCAGGCTGTATTGCTGGCTGCTGTGCCGCACGTGGCAGCGGCCTTTTTGCCAACTGCTGCAGCGGCTTTCGAGGCGGCAGTATAGCTCAGCTTGCTGCGGCAAAGGCGCGGGAAATGATGTCTGCCGGGTAGCCCTTGGCAAGCATGGCGCGATGGAGCTTCTGCCTGGCGACACGCTCGGATGCCGGCGGCAGACTGCCTCCGGACTTCTTCAACAGCAGCGCACGCAGCGCGTCGAGCCACTCCGGAGCGGACAGGTCGAGCGCCGCCTGCAGGGTGGAGGCTGCCACGCCCTTCTGGCGCAGCTCCTGCCTGATGAGCAGAGGCCCCGCCCCTCGTGAGCGCCGGTAGCGCACATAGGCTTCGCAGAAACGTTCGTCATCGAGCAGGCCGTCGGCCGTGAGCTGCTCGAGCACCTCGGCAAACAGCGCCTCGGCGTCAGGGAACCGGTGCTGGAGCTTGTCCAGCAGCTCGGCCCGGGAGTGTTCGCGCCGGGCCAGCAAATCCATGGCCGCCCGGCGCAGGCTCAGCGCAAGCGCCTTATTCGTACTCACCGACCTCGTCCATCTCGTCGGCACTAGCACTCACAGCCAGAGCGGCACCGCCCAGCAACTGCTCGCGGATCTTGCCTTCGATTTCACCTGCAAGCTGCGGATTTTCCTCGAGATACATGGCCGCATTCTTCTTGCCTTGACCGATCTTCTCGCCATTGTAGGCATACCAGGCGCCGGACTTGTCGATGAGATTGAGCTTGACGCCCAGGTCGATGACCTCGCCCATGCGGTAGATGCCCGTGCCGTACATGATCTGGAATTCCGTTTGACGGAACGGCGGGGCCACCTTGTTTTTCACCACTTTCACGCGGGTTTCGCTGCCCACCACTTCCTCGCCTTCCTTGATGGAGCCGATGCGGCGAATGTCCAGACGCACAGAGGCATAGAACTTGAGCGCATTGCCGCCGGTGGTGGTTTCGGGTGAGCCAAACATGACGCCGATCTTCATGCGGATCTGGTTGATGAAGATCACCAGGGTGTTGGAGTTCTTGATGTTGGCCGTCATCTTGCGCAGAGCCTGGGACATCAGGCGTGCCTGCAGGCCCATGTGGCTGTCGCCCATGTCGCCCTCGATTTCCGCCTTGGGCGTGAGCGCTGCCACCGAGTCGATGACCACGACGTCCACCGCGCCGGAGCGCACGATCATGTCGCAGATCTCCAGCGCCTGTTCGCCCGTGTCAGGCTGGCTGACCAGCAGGTTCTCGACGTCCACGCCCAGATTGCCGGCGTAGATCGGGTCCAGCGCATGTTCCGCGTCGATGAAGGCACAGGTGCCGCCCTTGCGCTGGCATTCGGCGATGACCTGCAGGGTGAGCGTGGTCTTGCCCGAGGATTCCGGCCCGTAGATCTCGACGATGCGCCCGCGCGGCAGACCGCCGATGCCCAGGGCGATATCGAGCCCGAGGGACCCGGTGGAGATGGCCGGGATGGCTTCACGGCCCTTGTCGCCCAGCCGCATCATGGAGCCCTTGCCGAACTGGCGTTCGATCTGGGAGAGCGCAGCGTTGAGGGCTTTTTCGCGGTTGCTGTCTTTGCTTGGGTCTATGGCCATGATGATGTCCTTGTGACGATTCCTGATGCTGTGGGCAGCTTCCCGGGAAGACTGCCGTGGTTGGACGGGATGTTGGTGAAGCGATTAAAGCAAAGCCTTACTGTATATTCAACCAGTATTTCCACTGAGTGTTGAATTCACCCAGGGCGACGCCGCAGCAGCGTCAGCAAGCCCTCCAGCGCGGCGATGACGCTCTGTCTGCGCACCGACTCGCGGTTGCCTGCGAAACGCTGCACCAGCGCTGTGCTGTGCACCTGAGCTGCCCCCGGCGTCTGCCAGGCCCAGCCGATCCACACCGTGCCTGCCGGCTTCGCGGGCGTGCCACCCCCCGGGCCCGCGACACCGCTGGTGGAGATGGCGTACTGTGCGCCGCTGCGCTGCAGCGCACCCACTGCCATAGCGAGCACGGTTTCGCGGCTGACGGCTCCGGGGGCATGCGGACCGTCGAGCAGATCGGCGGGCACCTGCAGCACCTGTTGCTTGGCCAGGTTGGAGTAGGTCACGAAGCCGACATCGAACCAGCCTGAACTGCCGGGCACCGCCGTGATGGCCTGGGCCACCCAGCCACCTGTGCAGGATTCAGCCGTACTCACATGCGCCCCCAGCTGCGTGAGCAGTTCGCCGCACTGTCGGCTCAGAGCAAGGATGGATTTGTTCATGGCGATGGCCCTTCGGGGGATGTCCGGATACGAGCAAGCTTAGCAAAGAATCCGCCGCACGCCCCGCCTGAGAGGCGCTTGCACGAAACCGGCGCGAAGTCGCCGCAATTAGACATGGATCAAGTCAGCGACAGCAGGCGCAGGGCACAATGCGGACCAAGTCGCCTTTGCCATGGAATCCAACATGCCTGCAATGAAGTCCCTGCATCTGCCCGTCCACTTGTCGCAGCGCTCTCGCTCTCCTGATGCTTGCCGCATGGCTTGGCTCCCCCGACTCGTCCTGGTGCTTGGCCAGCTGCTGTCCACCTCGGCCCAGCGCGCACTGGGCTGGCCGCCATTGCTCGCCACGGAGTTCGTTGATCGGCAATCCGCGCAGGCCTTCACGCGCTGGGGCACGCGGCTGAGCCAGGCCCTCGGCCTGCCGCTCGGGACGCCCATCAGCATTCTGCGTTTCCAGCCCGCCCCCCGCACTCGGGCGCTGCCACGCTTCACGGCTGGCGATCTGGTCGGCATTCTGCCGCCCGGCACGTCGGTTCCCCGCCTGTATTCCCGGGTGTCGGCGTCGCGGGACGGCGTGCTGGAAATCTGCGTGCGACGGCATGAGCACGGTGTCTGCTCGCGCTTTCTCTGCGACCTGCAACCGGGGGACTCGATCGAGGCCTTCCTCCAGCCCAACCCCCGCTTCACCCGCAGCCCGGCAAGACGCCGCTCATCCTGATCGGTGCCGGCACCGGCATGGCGCCGCTGGCAGGCTTCATTCGCGCCAACGAGGCCGGGCGGCCGGTGCATCTGTACTGGGGCGGTCGGCTGGCAAGCGCGGATTTCCTCTAAGAAAAGTCCCTCCAGTCCTGGCTCGACGACCACCGCCTGAGCCGCCTGCGCGTGGGCTTCTCGCGCAGCGCCACGCCCGCGCACGTGCAGGATCTGCTGCAGCAGGACGGCGACCTGCTGCGCGCACTGGTGCAGGACAACGCCCAGGTGCTGGTCTGCGGCGGCCGGCCCATGGCGGCGAACGTGGCGGCGGTGATGGACGCCCTGCTGCTGCCGCTGGGCCTCAGCGTGCATGCGCTGCGCGCCAGCGACCGCTATCTTGAAGACACCTACTGAAGGCTCGCCCGCTGTACGCTGAGCGTGCGGCTGTTCCCTGCCCGGCAGGTTTGCTACGCTTCGCGCCTGTCCGCCCGCAGGCCCAGTCACCGGAAGATGCGAGACCCCATGGAGAACATCAGCAATCACACGCCGATGATGCAGCAGTATCTGCGTCTGAAGGCGCAGCACCGCCACGAGCTGCTGTTCTACCGCATGGGGGACTTCTACGAGCTGTTCTACGAGGACGCCCGCCAGGCCTCGAAAATCCTCGACATCACGCTGACGGCCCGGGGCAAGAGCGATGGGCACGACATTCCCATGTGCGGCATCCCCTATCACGCCGCCGACCGCTACCTGGCCCGCCTGCTGGAAGCCGGCGTGTCGGTCGCCATCTGCGAGCAGATCGGGGACCCGGCCACCAGCAAGGGGCCAGTCGAACGCCAAGTGGTGCGCATCGTCACCCCGGGCACCCTCACCGACGAAGCCCTGTTGGGCGAGCGTCACGACAGCATCCTCATGGCCATCACCGGCCGCCACACGGCAAGCCCGCTGGACGCCGTCTTCGGTCTGGCTTGGATGGACATCGCCAGTGGCCGCTTCGTGCTTAGCGAGGTGCAGGGCGTCGAGAGCATGCTGGCCGAGATCGAGCGAGTACGCCCCGCCGAGCTGCTGCTGAACGAAGAAATTCCGGCCCTGCAGGCCCTGGAAACGCGGCGCGGCGCGCGGCGTCGGCCGCTGTGGGAGTTCGACCTGGAGAGCAGTCGTCGGGCACTGAATCAGCACTTCGGCACCCGCAATCTGCTGGGTTTCGGCTGCGAGGAACTGGACCACGCGCTGCAGGCGGCCGGCTGTCTGCTCGCCTATGCCCGCGACACCCAGCGTTCGCAGCTGCCGCACATCCAGAGTCTGCAGCTGGAACAGCCGGCCGACAGTCTGATTCTCGACGCCGCCAGCCGCCGCAATCTGGAGCTGGATCGCAATCTGGCCGGCGGAACCGACAACACCCTGCTCTGGGTGCTGGACCGCACGGCCACGCCCATGGGCGGACGCCTGCTCAATCGCTGGCTGCAACGCCCACTGCGCGATCTGCCGGTGCTGCGCGCCCGTCAGCAGAGTGTCGCCTCGCTGATCGAGCACTACCGCTTCGAGACCCTGCATCCGCTGCTGCACCAGATCGGCGACATCGAGCGCATCCTCTCGCGCGTCGGCCTGCGTTCGGCCCGCCCGCGGGATCTGGCCCGTCTGCGCGATGCCCTGCTCGGCCTGCCCGCGCTGCACGCCGCGCTCAACAGCATCCTGCAGGCCAACGACACGCCGCGCCTGGCGGCCCTGCAGGCGCAGATCGGTGACTACCCGGCCCTGGCGGCGCTGCTTGAACGCGCCATCGAGCAGGCGCCGCCCGCCGTGATTCGCGATGGCGGGGTGATCGCCGCAGGTTTCGATGCCGAACTGGACGAGCTGCGCAATCTGAGCAGCAACGCGGGGAAGTTCCTGGTCGACCTGGAAGTGCGCGAGAAGCAGCGCACCGGCCTGAGCACCCTGAAGGTGGGCTACAACCGCGTGCACGGCTATTTCATCGAAGTCAGCAAGGCCCAGGCCGACGCCATGCCGGCGGACTACCAGCGCCGCCAGACCCTCAAGAACGCCGAGCGCTTCATCACGCCGGAACTCAAGCTGTTCGAGGACAAGGTGCTCAGCGCGTCAAGCAAGGCCCTGGCGCGCGAGAAGGCACTGTATGACGAGCTGCTGGAAACGGTCGCCACGGACCTGGGCGCCCTGCTGCAGAGCGCGGCCGCACTGGCCGAGCTGGATGTGCTGAACAATTTCGCCGAGCGCGCGCGGGCGCTGGACTACTGCCAGCCGGAACTGCGGGCGGAACCCGGCATCCTCATCGAGCAGGGCCGCCATCCGGTGGTGGAGCAGGTGTCGCAGAGCCTGTTCGTGCCCAATGACCTGCTGTTCGACGCCGAGCGTCACATGCTGCTCATCACCGGTCCGAACATGGGCGGCAAGTCCACCTACATGCGCCAGAATGCCCTGATCGTGCTGCTGGCCTTCACCGGCAGCTTCGTGCCGGCACGCCGGGCCTGCATCGGGCCGGTGGACCGCATCTTCACCCGCATCGGTTCCTCGGACGACCTGGCCGGCGGACGCTCGACCTTCATGGTGGAAATGAGCGAGACCGCCAACATCCTGCACAACGCCACGCGGGACAGCCTGGTGCTGATGGACGAAGTGGGCCGGGGCACCAGCACCTTCGACGGGCTGTCCCTGGCCTGGGCCAGTGCGGTGCACATCGCCGCGAAGCTGCAGGCGCGCACGCTGTTCGCCACGCACTACTTCGAGCTGACGGCCCTGCCCGAGCAATACCCCGGCATCCACAACGTACATCTGGACGCCGCCGAGCATCAGGATGGCATCGTCTTCCTGCACGCCGTGAAGCCAGGTCCGGCCAACCAGAGCTACGGCCTGCAGGTGGCCCAGCTGGCAGGCGTGCCGGCCTCGGTGATCCGGCAGGCGCGGGAGCGGCTGCGGCAGCTCGAGCAGGACAGCGTCAACACGCTGCGCGCCGCTCCCGCTGCCAGCGCCACCGCCCCGCTGCAGGCCGATCTGTTTGCCGCCGCGCCCCCGCATCCGGCGCTGGAGCAGATCAAGCGGCTGAACCCGGACGAGCTGAGCGCCCGCGAAGCACTGGATCTGCTCTACCGACTCAAGGCGCTGACGGGCAACGAATAAGCGATATCGGAAAAAGGATTTTCCTTGTGCGCGGCAACCTCCTTATAATTGCCGCACTTTTTTGACCGGCCCCTCTCGCATGCCCGCGTGGCATGCCGGGCTCTACATTGACGGAGAGATCATGACATTTGTTGTTGGCGAGAATTGCATCAAGTGCAAACACACTGACTGCGTGGAAGTCTGCCCGGTGGATTGTTTCTATGAAGGTCCGAACTTTCTGGTGATTCACCCCGATGAGTGCATCGATTGCGCGCTGTGCGAGCCCGAATGCCCGGTGGATGCCATCTACGCCGAGGACGAGCTGCCGGAAGACCAGCAGGTGTTCCTGGCACTGAATGCCGAACTGGCACAGAAGTGGTCGAACATCACCGAGATGAAGCCTGCGCTGGAAGACGCCGAGAAGTGGAAGAACGTGCCTGGCAAGCTGCAGTATTTGATCAAGGACCAAATCTAAGCATTTGATTGAAAAAGAAAGGCAGAGCTCGAAGGAGCTCTGCCTTTTTTCTTTCTACCAGCTTTCCCGGCTGAAGCCACTCTCCCCCGCCATCTGGCGCAGACGCTCGAGCGCCTCCAGCTGAATCTGCCGGACGCGCTCCCGGGTCAGGCCCACGGCCCGCCCCACTTCCTCCAGCGTGCCGCACTCGAAACCCAGCAGGCCGAAACGCCTGGCGATCACTTCCGACTGCCGGTCCGTTAACGCCTGCAACCAGCCCTGCACGCATTCGCGCACTTCTTCCGCCTGCAGGATGGCCATGGGCGCCTTGTCGGCATCGTCGGGTACCGCTTCGAGAATGCTCTGCTCCTGACCGAACTGCACCGGACTGTCGATGGAGACGACGGGCTCGTTCACCGCCAGCAGATGCCGCACGCTGGCCACCGGCTTGCCCAGATTCTGCGCGATCTGCTCGGTGGACGCAGTCTGACAGTGCTGGCGCATGACGCGTCTGGATTCGCGCAAGCAGACATTGAGCTCCTTCACGACATGGATGGGCAGTCGAATGGTGCGCGTCTGGTTCATCATGGCGCGCTCGATGTTCTGGCGGATCCACCAGGTGGCGTAGGTGGAAAAACGGAAGCCTCGTTCGGGATCGAATTTCTCGACAGCACGCATGAGGCCCAGATTGCCCTCCTGCACGAGGTCCAGCAGACCCATGCTGCGCGGGGCATAGCGGCGGGCGATGCGCACCACCAGACGCAGATTGCTGACGATCAGGCGGCTCCTGCCGGCTTCATCGGACTGCCTTGCCAGCCGGGCGCATTCCTTTTCTTCCTCGGCGCTCAGCAAACGGGCATGGCCGATGTCATTCAGATAGAGCCGTGTGCTGTCCGCCAGGGCAGGGTCGGCGACCGTCTCCAGCAAGGCCTCCCCGGCCTCGTCCTCCCGCTCGTCGAGCGGCGCATCGGCGGTGTCCTGTTGACTCGTGTTGGTGTCGTAGTCGGCAATCTCGTCCATAGTGTTCTCCTGATCTTCCGTGTGGTGTGAGGGGCTTGAGCAGCGCACTACTGCCTGAATCGATGAAGCGAGGGGGATGCTAGCACCCGGTTTTCGCGGTCAACAACGCATGAAACACGTCAAAAAGTGGATATTTTCGGGTTCGAAAGCCAGTCAGGTAATGGCATGGAGCGCACGAAGTCGGCGCCACGGCACTGTAGAGGGATCAAAGAGGAAGAAACGCGCAGTTTTCGATCAGGGGAGATAGCGGGCCGGGTCCAAGGCGGCACCGTCGACCCTGACTTCGAAATGCAGCAGCTCGGCACCGCGAGAATCGCGGCCCACCTCGGCGATCTTGTCACCGGCGCGCACACGGGCCCCTTCCTGCACCAGCATGGCGCTGTTGTGGGAATAGGCGCTCAGGTGGCGGGCGCTGTGGCGGATGATGATCAGATCACCCTGCCCCTGGATGCCGCGACCGGAATACACCACATCGCCATCGGCGGCTGCGAACACGGCATCGCCTTGACTCGCACCGATGTCGATGCCCCGGCTGGTGGCACTGGAACTGGCGCTGAAGGAGCGCAGCACGCGCCCCTGCACCGGCCATTGCCACGCAATGTCATCCACCACCTTGCTGGGAACATTGCCCGTACGCCGCTCAGGCGCAGGATCAACCGCTCGCGCAACGGGCGCCGGCGCTGCATCGCCCGCCGGAGCGGCAGGCAGCGTGGGCACGGCGGCCACGGCATTGCTGGAGACGCCGGAGATGTTCACCGTCAGTTCCTGCCCGGGGTAGATGATGTAGGGTGGATTGAGATTGTTCGCCAGCGCCAGTGCCCGCACGTCCACGGAGTACTGCCAGGCAATGGAATACAGCGTGTCGCCACGAACGACCGTGTGGCGCTGCGCTCCGGCGGCCCCTTGGCTGGAGGGTGCCGGGGCACTCACCGCTGGCGCGGCAGAGGCACCCTGCACCGCGGCAGGCGCCGGGGCAGGCGCACTGACCGGCGCAGGAGAGCCATCCAGCGGCGCGCGGCCCAGACTGTTGCGGCGAATGCCTGTCGGCTCGTCCACCACATTGACACTGACGCCAGGCGCGGGCTGCACCTCCACCCCGGCGGCGATCGTGCGCGCGCCGCTGGGTGCCGGTGCACTGCTGGTCCCAGACGCGCTGGAACTGCTTATGGCACCGGTGGCCGTCGACACGCCCGTGGTGGAATAGATGGGCGGCGGCGTGCGCTCCAGCACGGCGCTCTGATCTTCCAGCGGGGCCTGGTAATTGCCGCCACAGGCCTGCAGCATCAAGGCGCCCAGCAGCAGGCCGGGACGCAGGTTCCGCATGTCTGTCAGACGCTCAGCTCTTGCCATGATCTTCCTCATCTACTTGTTCCTGCCGGCGATTCTGGCAAAGCCGGCGACAACTGCAAAGCCCAGCACGAGCATCAGCATGACCAGCAGCACGGACACGGACTCGCTCGTGGCCGCCGCATAACCGGACGGACTCAGGTACTGCGCAGCTTCCCCTTCCGGCGTCAACTTCCAGGGCCACAGCACGAGCACCGACGCGGCCAGCATACCGGTCAGGAAGGCATACGTCTGCTGACGGAAGTGGAAAAACGTCCATGACAGCAAATGGGAGAAACTCAGCAGACCGACAGCGCATCCGCTGGCGAACACGAGGATGGCGTCGAATTGCAGGGCACGCAGAGCCTGCAGCACGTAGTCGTAAACGCCCAGCAGCAGCAGGACGTAGGCGCCGGAAATGCCGGGCAGAATCATGGCGCAGATGGCCACGGCACCGCAGACGAACAGCGACGGCAAACTGGTATTGCCCTGCAAGGGGTTGGCGAAGGAAATCAGCAGGGTGACGAACACACCCAGCGCCAGCCAGCCCAACTCCCGCAGATCCCAGCGCTCGACCTCACGCCGCAGATACCATGTGGAGGTGAGCACCAGACCGCAGAAGAAGGCCATGATCAGCGGATATTCGTGCTCCAGCAGATACAGCACTGCCCCGGCGCTGACGTAGAGGGCACTGATGATCCCGAGCATAAGGGAGAGCAGGAAGCCACCGTTCGCCGCGCGCCAGAAGCCGGCCAGTCCCAGTCGTCGCCAGGACCACAGGTTCACCGGGTTGAGGTGGCGCAGGGACTCGATCAATTCCTCGTAGATGCCGGCCATGACCGCGATGGTGCCGCCGGACACCCCGGGCACGGAATCGGCAATGCCCATCGCCACGCCCTTGAGCGCCGTGATGGCACGCGACCTCAGTGTGGCAGGCGAGCGGTGATCCTCTTTCCGGCCCTTGGCTCCCTGCTTCAGATCATGCATGGACAGCACCGATGAACAGAGGCACGAAACGCACCGCTGCCACGACCTGGGTGTGGAATTCATCGCCATTGCGGGTGATCAGGCGCAGCTCCTGCACGTCGTCGCCTCCTACCGGAATGATCAGGCGGCCATCGTCGGCGAGTTGATTGAGCAATTCCTGCGGCACCTGCTGTGGCGCAGCGGCCGCGATGATGGCGTCGAACGGACCCTTCTCCTTCCAGCCCAGACTGCCGTCATCGTGCTTGAAGTGGACGTTTTGCAGACCGAGCAGACGCAGGTTCGCCCGTGCCTTTTCGAGCAGCGGCTTGATGCGCTCCACCGAATAGACCCGGCGCGCCAGCGGGGCGATGACCGCTGTCTGATAGCCGCAGCCAGTGCCGACTTCCAGCACATTGCCGAGCTTGCCGTCCACCAGCGCCGGATGATTGTTGAGCACGGCTTCAGTCATGCGCGCCACGATGTAGGGCTGGGAGATGGTCTGGTTGTAACCGATGGGCAGCGCCACGTCCTCGTAGGCGCGGTGTGCCAGCGCCTCCTCCAGGAAGATGTGGCGCGGGGTGCTGCGGATCACGTCCAGCACCGCCCAGTGCTTGATGCCCTGCTCGATCAGCCGCCCCACCAGACGTTCTCTGGTGCGCTGGGATGTCATGCCGATGCCGGCAAGATTCACATTGCTCACTCGCTTGCTGCCTCTTTCAGAAAACACACTTCCCGCAACACGGCCGTGGCATAGGCGCCGGGCGGCAATGCAAACTCGATGATCGCTTCGGCCGCGCCGACGAACTCCCAGCGCAGACCCTGCACCAGCAGTCGCAGCGCGCGCCGCTCCTGACTAAGACCCGCCTTTGCCAGCCCTTCGCACAGCGCGGGCCACTGGGCGCAGATCGCCACTTCCAAGGCCCGGGTTGCCCCGCTGCTGCGCAGCTCGCCCGCGCCCCAAAGCGGCCCTGTGGGATGGATGTCGAAACGCTCCAGCCGCTCCTGCAGCTCCGAGGTCCAGTCCGACTCGGCAAAGACAGTGTCGCTGCCCTGCAGGTTCCACACGTCCCCTTCCAGCCGGCTGTTCCAGCACTGCAGCGCGATGCGGCCACTCAGCACGGCATTGAACAGCTGCGAGCGGGCGGCCGACAGCAGCAAGCCTCGGCGCTGGCCCCGCGGCAGACGCAACTCGCCGCTGAACAGTTGCAACGCCTGGGCCACGTTGTCCTGCTCGCGGCCGAAGCGCTGTTCGCCGAAGTAGTTCGGCACACCACAGCGCGCCAGGTGTTCCAGCCGAGCACTCAACCAGTCCTGCACCGTGCTGCCTCCGGCCGGCGCGCTCCCGCTGAGGGCGTCGGCCTGCCAGGCCAGGTCCCGCAGACGCAGGTGAAAGCGATTCGCCCGATGGCTTCCGCGCCGCAGCTTGCGCGAGTTGCGCGTCTGCGCCAGCACCTCAATGCCGCGCGCGGGCAGATCGCTCAGATCCAGCACCGCCGGTACCGGCTGATACAGACTGAACCACTGCTCGCACACGCCCTGGCGGTCCTTCAGACCGCAGTAGCCGACGTCGAATTCCCGAATGCCCGCGCGGCGGGCCAGCAGACGCACGACATCCTGGGTGTTCACCCCTGTCTTGCGCAGGTGCAGGCACAGATGCTCCCCCGCGCCGGTCAGCTCGAACCCCAGTTCCTCGATTACCTCGAAGTCCGCCGGGCTCTGCTTGAACACCGCCTCCAGCGCAGGGGGCCCGAAGGCATGCCCGAAACCTGCCAGCGCCCCTGGCTTCATGCGCTCGCCGGGGCCCGGTGCAGCAGCACCACCGCGTAGGTGGCAATGCCCTCGCGCCGCCCGACAAATCCCATGCCCTCGGTGGTGGACGCCTTCACGTTGACCTGGGCCGGCGTGATGTCGAGCAGGGCCGCCAGCCGCGCCTGCATCGCCGGCACATGGGGCGCCATGCGCGGCGCCTGGGCCAGGATGGTGATGTCCACATTGCCGGCCTGCCAGCCGTCCTGCTGCATGTAGGCCACGACGCGCTGCAGCAGGATGCCGCTGTCGATGTTGCTGTAAGCCATGTCCGTGTCCGGGAAGTGACGCCCGATGTCGCCGCGCCCCAGTGCGCCGAGAATGGCGTCGCACAGCGCGTGAATCACGGCGTCACCGTCCGAGTGCGCCAGCAGGCTGCGATCATGGGGCAGAGTCACACCGCCCAGCACCAGCGGCTTGTCAGGCAACAGGGCGTCGGCAAAGCGATGGGCGTCATAACCATGACCGATTCGCAGTTGATTCCACATGCTTGTCACGCTCCTCGTATCACCCGGCGGCTGAGGCGCTCTCGCGCTGCTGGGCCGCCAGGATCAGTTCCGCGAGGACCAGGTCCTCGGGATAGGTGATCTTGATGTTGTCCGCGCTGCCTCGCACCAGTCGCGGGGCATGGCCGGCCAGTTCCATCGCCGACGCCTCGTCGGTGATGGCGACCCCGGCCTGCACGGCAGCCTGCAGCGCCTGCCGCAGGGCTCCCAGTCGAAACGCCTGGGGCGTCGAAGCCTGCCAGACATGGTCGCGCGGCAGCGTGGCGACGATATCCCCCGCCGCATCGCTGCGCTTGAGCGTGCTGCTCACGGGAACGGCCAACAGGCCGCCACAGGGGTGAGCCTCGACTGCCTGCAGCAGGCGGGCAATGTCATCGAGCCGAACACAGGGGCGCACGGCATCGTGCACCAGCACCCAGTCCTGCTCGTCGGCAAGCCCCTGCAGCGACCGCAGCGCATTGAGCACCGAATCGCTGCGTTCGCGCCCGCCCGCGCAGGTGCTCAACGGCAGCTGCGGCGGCAACGGCTGGGCATGCCAGCCGGGATCTTCAGGGTGCAGGGCGACGACGATGCGGCCGAGGCCGGGGAGCTGCGCCAGTCGCTGCAGGGTCTGCGCCAGCACGGTCTGTCCGGCCAGAGGCAGATACTGCTTGGGCATGTGGCCGCCCATGCGCGCCCCTACGCCGGCGGCCGGCACGATGACCCAGAGCGCCATGCGGACTCAGTCCACCACGATGAAGAGGGTCTCGCCCTCCTTCACCATGCCGAACTCGCTGCGTGCCCGCTCCTCAACAGCATCCAGCCCTGTCTTCAAGTCGAGCACCTCGCCTTCCAGCACTTGATTGCGTTCGGCGAGTGCGAGGTTTTCCTGCTTCTGCACATCCACCTGCGTCTCGAGTTCACGCAACTGGGTGACGCTGCCCTCGCCAAGCCAGAGCTTGTATTGCAGGACCACCAGTACCAGCACCAACGCACTCATGAGCACTTTCATGGCTGTTCCGTCCCGTGAGTCTCTCAACCCGTGATGTGACTGAATTCCTGGATCCCGCGGTAGAGGGCGCGGCTGCCCAGTTCCTGCTCGATGCGCAGCAGGCGGTTGTACTTCGCCACGCGGTCGGACCGACACAGAGAGCCTGTCTTGATTTGTCCGGCACCGGTGGCCACTGCCAGATCGGCGATGGTCGTGTCCTCGGTTTCGCCGGAGCGATGGGAGATCACGGCCGTGTAGCCCGCCTTTTTCGCCATGCGGATGGCTTCCAGGGTCTCGGTCAGTGTGCCGATCTGGTTGAACTTGATCAGGATCGAGTTGGCGATGCCCTGCTCGATGCCACGGCTCAGGATCGCGGTGTTGGTGACGAACAGATCGTCGCCCACCAGTTGCACGCGATTGCCGATCTTGCGGGTGAGCTTCGCCCAGCCGTCCCAGTCGCTCTCGTCCATGCCGTCCTCGATGGAGAGGATGTTGTAGTCCACGGAGAGCTTGGCCAGGTAATCGACGAAACCGGCGGAGTCATACACCGCGTTCTCGCCCTTCAGGTGGTACTTGCCCTCGTGGTAGAACTCGGAGGCCGCGCAGTCCAGTGCCAGACGGATGTCGGTGCCCATCTTCAGCCCGGCCTTCTCGACGGCGTGCAGAATGGCGTCGAGCGCTGCCGCATTGGACGGCAGGTTCGGCGCGAAGCCGCCCTCGTCGCCCACGGAAGTGCTCAGGCCCTGCTTGTGCAGCACGGACTTGAGGCTGTGGAAGATCTCGGCGCCGTAGCGCAGGGCCTCGGCAAAGCTGGAGGCGCCCACCGGCTGCACCATGAATTCCTGGATGTCGACGTTGTTGTCGGCGTGCTCACCGCCGTTGATGATGTTCATCATCGGCACCGGCAGCGACAGCGTGCCGCCGCCATTGAGCGCGGCGATGTGGGCGTACAGGGGCAGCTTGCCGCTGATGGCGGCGGCCTTGGCTGCGGCCAGTGATACGGCCAGGATGGCATTGGCGCCCAGGGAGGCCTTGTTCGGTGTGCCGTCCAGCGCAATCATCGCGCGATCCAGCCCCACCTGATCCTCCGCATCGCGGCCCTTGAGCAAGTCGCGAATGGCGGTGTTGACGTTGTTGACGGCGGTCAGAACGCCCTTGCCCAGATAACGGGCCGGGTCCTTGTCACGCAGCTCCAGCGCTTCGCGGGAACCAGTGGACGCGCCGGAGGGCGCACAGGCTGTACCGATCACGCCGTCGGCCAGGATCACGTCGGCTTCGATGGTGGGATTGCCGCGCGAGTCCAGAATCTCCCGCGCTCGAATGTCTGCTATTGCTGTCATGTGTGTCTTCCTGCTGAGTCCAGATGGCTGAAAATCCTGTTGGCATGAACGCCGGCGGGCCTGCCCGCCCGGGCGCTCAGGCGGTGTCTATCTCGGGAAAGCCTTTCACCAGATCGTCGATGGCCTTCATCTGCACGAGAAACTCTTCGAGTCGTTCCAGCGGCAGCGCACAGGGGCCGTCGCATTTCGCCTGCGCCGGATCCGGGTGCGCCTCGAGGAACAGACCAGCGATGCCCTGGCTCATGCCGGCCCGCGCCAGGTTCGTCACGTCGGCTCGCCGCCCGTCGGCACTGGCGGCCAGGCCACCTGGCTTCTGCAGGGAATGCGTGACATCGAACACCAGCGGCACGCCGAAACGTTTCATCACCGAGAACCCGAGCATGTCCACCACGAGGTTGTTGTAGCCGAAGCTGGAGCCGCGCTCGCACAGCATCAGGCGCTCGTTGCCCGCTTCCTCGAACTTGGTGAGGATGTGGCGCATTTCCTGCGGCGCCAAAAACTGCGCCTTCTTGATATTGATGGCCGCGCCTGTCTGCGCCATGGCCGTCACGAGGTCTGTCTGCCGGGACAGGAACGCGGGCAGCTGCAGAATGTCGGCCACCAGGGCGGCCGGAGCGGCCTGCCTGGGCTCGTGCACATCGGTGATCACCGGCACGCCGAAGCGGCTCTTGATGTCTGCCAGGATCTGCAGCCCTTTCTCCAGCCCGGGGCCGCGGTAAGAATGGATCGAGGAGCGATTGGCCTTGTCGAACGAGGCCTTGAAGACATAGGGAATGCCGAGCCTGCGCGTGACCGTGACGAAATGCGCCGCCACGTCCATGGCCAGCGCATCGGACTCGAGCACGTTCATGCCGCCCAGCAGCACGAAGGGCGCCGCGTTGGAAAAGGCCACGCCGCCGGCTTCGATCGTCTTGTGTTGGCTGCTGCTCACGCCCTTCGTCTCCTTCACTGCGTCTGCGCAGCGGCCTGCGCGGACCGGTGCGCCAGGGCGGCCTTGATGAAGCCGGTGAACAGCGGATGGCCGTCACGGGGCGTCGAGGTGAATTCGGGATGGAACTGACAGCTGACGAACCAGGGGTGATCGGGCACCTCGATGACTTCCACCAGCATGCCGTCCATGGAGCGGCCGGCAATCTTGAGACCGGCTTTCTGCAGCAAGTCGAGATAGGTGTTGTTCACTTCGTAGCGATGACGGTGACGCTCGGTGATGACTTCGCGGCCATAGCAGGCGTAGGCCGTCGACTCCTTGACGAGTCGACACTCCTGCCCGCCCAGGCGCATGGTGCCGCCGAGATCGGAATTCGCATCGCGTTTCTCCAGACTGCCGTCGGAGGACGTCCACTCGCTGATCAGGGCAATGACCGGGTCCTTGCAGTCCGGCTTGAATTCGGTGCTGTGGGCATCGGTCAGCCCCGCCATGTTGCGGGCGTACTCGATCACCGCCACCTGCATGCCCAGACAGATGCCGAGGTAGGGAATGCGGTTCTCGCGGGCGTACTGCACCGTGCGGATCTTGCCTTCGACGCCGCGGATGCCGAAGCCGCCGGGCACGAGGATCGCGTGCTGTCCTTCCAGAATCTCGGTGCCATGCACCTTCACGTCGGCCGAGTCGATGTACTTGATGTTCACCTTGGTGCGGGTCTGGATGCCGGCGTGCGAAATCGCCTCGATCAGGGACTTGTAGGCATCCAGCAGCTCCATGTACTTGCCGACGATGGCGATGTTCACTTCGCGGTCGGGATTGAGCTTGGCATCCACCACACGATCCCATTCGCTCATGTCCGCCGGCGGGCAGTCCAGATTGAACTTGCGCAGCACCGTGTCATCCAGACCACTGGCACGCAGCAGCGCCGGCACGCGGTAAATGGTGTTGGTGTCAGGCAGTGACACCACGGCCGGCAGATCGACGTTGGTGAACAGCGCTATCTTGCGGCGGGAGGACTCCGGAATCTCATGATCAGAGCGACAAATCAGAATGTCCGGTTGAATACCGATGGAGCGCAGCTCCTTGACGGAATGCTGCGTGGGCTTGGTTTTGGTCTCGCCGGCTGTCTCGATGTAGGGCACCAGGGTCAGGTGCATGAACAGCGCGCGGTCGGACCCGAGCTCGACACGCATCTGCCGCACCGCTTCGAGGAAGGGCTGGGATTCGATGTCCCCCACCGTGCCGCCGATTTCCACCAGCGCGATGTCGGCCCCATTGGCGCCTTCGACAACGCGTCGCTTGATCTCGTCAGTGATGTGCGGAATGACCTGGATGGTGGCGCCGAGATAATCCCCGCGCCGCTCCTTGCGCAGCACTTCTTCGTAGACGCGGCCGGTGGTGAAGTTGTTGCGCGAGGTCATCTTCGCGCGAATGAAACGTTCGTAGTGTCCGAGGTCGAGATCTGTCTCTGCGCCGTCTTCCGTCACGAACACTTCGCCGTGCTGAAAGGGACTCATGGTGCCAGGATCCACATTGATGTAGGGATCCAGTTTGAGCATGGTGACGTTGAGGCCGCGCGCTTCGAGAACCGCTGCGAGAGAAGCCGAGGTGATGCCTTTACCGAGCGAGGAAACCACACCGCCGGTGATGAAGATATATCGCGTCATTCACGCCCCATCCAGAGTTTTTTCAGATCAAAACAGTATTTCAAACAAGTACCTACAGATGGGATTACAGACTACCAGAAGGCCCGGGGCATCACAACGCAAAAATCTGCCGAGCACGGGTTGACAGCGCTGCACTGCCGGGAATTCAGGCCTGAGGATCGAGATCCTGAGGGATCCAGATCACCTTCCAGCCGGACTCTCCAGGGCCTGCCTGCCAGCCTTCACAGACGCCGATGCCAGGCACACACACGAGCGTGTCATCGACATGCACCAGGGGGATGCGCTCACGCAGCCACTGCGGAATGTCTGCATCCTGCAGAATTTTCTTGAGCGCGCGAGTCCGCCTTCCAGTCAGTCGACAAGTCTCACCGCCCTGCCGATAGCGCAGGGTGACGCGCGCGCCTTCGGGCAGTCGCAGTCCCTTGCCTTCGACTGCCAAGGCATACACACAACCGTTCGATGGCAGATGCACGGTGTCATCAGGGTGCCAGGAGTAGCGCGAAGTGGCGGGCACACTCTGCACCACCCGCTGCAGATGCAGACCGTCCTTGTGACGACGCACCACGACGCTGAGCGAGGCCTCGCGCCAGCGCACCTCGGGATGGGCGTCAGGGCCGGCCTTCAGCATGTCATCGACAATATGGGTCAGGACATTCCAGCCCGGATCGGGCGCCCCGGCCAGCTGCAGCCAGTAGCGCAGGACGTTGCGTTGTCGCGCGGAACTCAACTGCTGCAGCGCGCTCTGATCGAGCACCGTGAGACTGGCGGTCTTCACGCGCGCATGATCGAGTTGCGCCAACGCCTCGTTGAGTTCATCCGCTTCACCCGCCAGCACGGCGGCGCGCAGCCAGGACTCGCGATATCCAGGCCAGCGCGCGTCCAGCAAGGGCAGCACGGCATGGCGGACATAATTGCGATCGAAGCGCAGACTGGCATTGCTCTCATCGTCTATCCAGCGCAGGCCAAGCGTCCCCGCCCAGACCGCAAGCTCCTCGCGACGCTGCTCGAGCAGCGGGCGGAACAGCACCCCGCGCCCCAGCGGGCGCATGGCGGGAATGGACGCCAGCCCACGCGGGCCGGCACCTCGCAACGTGCGCAGCAGAAAGGTCTCGGCTTCGTCATCCAGATGATGCGCCATCAGCAGCACTTCTTCGCCGCCGAGCAGCGCCTCGAATGCCGCGTAACGGCGCTCGCGGGCCAGATTCTCAAGACTCGCCCCGCCCTGCGCCTGCACCGCCACATGCTCCACGTGCAGGCCGATGCCGAGAGCTGCGCAGCGCTCGTGACAGTGCGCGGCCCAGGCGTCGGCATTGGGGCTTAGTCCGTGATGAATGTGAATGGCACGCAACGCACCCGCATCGCGCTGGCGCAGGGCGGCATGGGTGGCGTGCAGAAGGACGGTGGAATCCAACCCACCACTGAAGGCCACCGCGAAGCGGGTGTCCGGAGGGAACCGGGCCAGCTGCTCGCTCAGTGACTCGACAGTGAAGGACATGGCCTCAGGCAGGAACTCCGTAGCTCATGAGGCGCTGGTAGCGACGCTCCAGCAGGGTCTCGACGCGCATGGCACTCAGGCGATCGACCTGTTCGATCAGCGCCGTCTTGATGGTGGCCGCCATGGCCGCGACATCACGGTGCGCGCCGCCCAAGGGCTCGCGAATGGTGGTGTCGACAATGCCGAGCTCTTCCAGACGGCGAGAGGTCACGCCCATGGCCTCGGCTGCGGCAGAGGCATATTCGGCAGACTTCCACAGGATGGTGGCACAGCCTTCCGGCGTGATGACCGTGTAAGTGGAGTACTCCAGCATGTTCAGGTGATCGGCGATGCCGATGGCGATGGCGCCGCCGGAGTTGGCTTCTCCGGTCACGGTAGCGATCAGCGGCGTGCGCACGGTGGACATCATGGCCATGTTCTCGGCGATGGCTTCGTTGATGCCACGCTCTTCGGAATCGATGCCCGGATACGCGCCGGGGGTGTCAATGAAGCTCAGCACAGGCAGCTTGAAACGTTCGGCCATGGCGATCAGACGGCGGGCCTTGCGATAGCCTTCCGGACGCGGCATGCCGAAATTGTGCCGCACCTTCTCCTTGGTGCCCCGCCCCTTCTGGTGCCCGATCACCATGACCGGGCGCCCGTCCAGCCGGGCCACGCCGCCGATCAAGGCCAGATCGTCGGCAAACAGGCGATCGCCGTGCAGCTCGTCGAAATCGGTGAACAGGTGGCTGATGTAGTCGAGGGTGTAGGGGCGCAGCGGATGACGAGCGACCTGGGAAATCTGCCAGGGGGTCAGCGAGGAATAGATTTTCTCGGTGAGCTTCCTGTTCTTGTCCTGCAGCTTCTGGATCTCGTCCGTGATGTTGAGCTTGTTGTCCGCGCCCACCAATCGCAACTCGTTGATCTTCACTTCCAGATCGGCGATGGGCTGTTCAAAGTCCAGGTAATTCGGATTCATGTCGTAGAGTGTCCCGGTTGTCTAGCTTGGCTTGCGGGCAATCATAGCAAAAGGCCTGCGCGGATAGCGACAGGGGCGGACGGCGCATCACCACTGGTAGGACAAGGCCACGGCGCTGCGGCCGAACTCTTCCTGGAGTGCCTGCAGCAGCCGCTGAGTTGGCAGCACGCGCCATGGCTCCCCCAGCAGCAGGGTGCCGCGGACATCGCGCCGCTCGTAGAAGACGCGCACCGGACAGCCTGCGGGTGGCGGTCTCTGCCCGTTCTCCGCCAGCGCCGTGGGCGGCGTCGGCAGCGGGCGATGCGCCTGCAGCTGACGTTCCAGGACCTGCAGGAAATCCGCCGTGAGTCCATCGTGGCGCAGGCGTAGGTCGAGGCTGCGGGCAAAGCGCGCACGTGCCTGGTCCAGTGTCATCACCTCGCGACCGCGGCCGCGCATGGTGCCGTTGTAATCGTCGATGCTGACCAGGCAGTCGAACACCAGAATGCTGTTCTTCACCAGCAGCTCGCGGTGCTGCTCGTACTCCTTGCCGAACAGGGACACTTCGAAGCGGGCACTGCGATCATCCAGCTGGATCAGCGCAATGGGTTCGCCGCGACGACTCTTCGTGAAACGGAAATCCACCACCAGGCCGGCCAGCAGCTGGCTTTCGCGCTCGGGCTTCAGATTCACCAGCCTGTCACGGGTGAAGCGCGCCAGTTCAGGGAGGAATTCGTCAACGGGATGGCCGCTGAAATACAGGCCCAGCGTTTCGCGTTCGGCACTCAGACGCTGCTGTTCCGACCACGGCCGCACACGCGTGCGCGACCCTGGAATGCTCAGTGGAGTTTTCACCACCGGATTGATGTCGCCGAACAGATCCTGCACGCCGAGCGCCTGATTGCGGCTGCTCTGCTCGGCAGCCTTCATGGTGTCGGGAATCGATTCCCACAGCACAGCGCGCGCCAGATCCTTACCGCCTTCCTGCAGGCTGTCGAGCGCCCCGGCGCGCACCAGCGCCTCCAAGGCGCGCTTGTTCAGCGCGCGGCTGTCGACGCGGCGGCAGAAATCCAGCAGCGAGGTGAAGGGGCCGCCACTCTTGCGGGCCTCGATGATGGCATTGATGGGCCCTTCGCCGAGCCCCTTGATCGCGCCCAGGCCATAGACGATCTCGAGCTTGTTGTTGACCGTGAAGTTGAATTCCCCGAGGTTCACGTCGGGCACGATCAGTGGCAGGCGCATCTCGCGACATTCTTCCACCAGGGTCACGATCTTGTCCGTGTTCTGCATGTCCGCCGAGAGTACGGCCGCCATGAAATACGCGGGATAATGCTCCTTCAGCCACGCCGTCTGATAGGAGACGAGCGCATACGCAGCGGAGTGCGACTTGTTGAAACCGTAACCAGCGAATTTCTCCATCAGGTCGAAGATCGCCCCGGCACGCTCCGGCGCAATGCCGCATTCGCTCGCACCACTCATGAAGGCATCGCGCTGCTGCGCCATCTCCTCGGGCTTCTTCTTGCCCATGGCGCGACGCAGCATGTCGGCCCCGCCGAGGCTGTAGTTGGCCAGCACCTGGGCGATCTGCATCACCTGTTCCTGATAGAGGATCACGCCGTAGGTATTGGAGAGCACAGGCTCCAGATCCGGGTGCGGGTAATCGACCTCCGCCCGGCCATGCTTGCGGTTGATGAAGTCATCCACCATGCCGGACTGCAGCGGCCCCGGGCGAAACAGCGCCACCAGAGCGATGATGTCCTCGAAACGACTCGGCAGCAGACGCTTGATCAAGTCTTTCATGCCGCGGGATTCGAGCTGGAACACGGCGGTGGTCTCGCCGCGCTGCAACAGCTCGTACACTTTTCTGTCGTCCAGCGGGATGGCGGTGATGTCGAGCGGCTTCGCGCGGGCCTGCGGCTCCTGCACGTTGATCATCTTGACTGCCCAGTCGATAATCGTGAGCGTGCGCAGCCCGAGGAAGTCGAACTTCACCAGCCCGGCCGTTTCCACATCATTCTTGTCGAACTGCGTCACCAGACCTTCGCCGTTCTCGTCGCAGTAAAGCGGCGAGAAATCAGTGAGCCGCGTCGGAGCGATCACCACGCCCCCGGCATGCTTGCCGACATTGCGCGTCAGGCCTTCGAGCTTCAACGCCATTTCCATGATTTCCTGCGCGTCTTCATCGGTTTCGACGAATTCGCGCAGCGGGGCCTCGGACTCCAGCGCCTTGGACAGCGTGATGCCCACCTCGAACGGAATCAGCTTGGAGAGCTTGTCCGCGAGACCATAGGACTTGCCCTGCACGCGTGCCACGTCGCGCACAACGGCCTTGGCCGCCATGGTGCCGAAGGTGATGATCTGCGACACCGCCTCCTTGCCGTACATCTCGGCCACGTGAGCGATCACGCGGTCGCGGCCGTCCATGCAGAAGTCGACGTCGAAGTCGGGCATGGACACGCGCTCAGGATTGAGGAAACGCTCGAACAGCAAGTCATAACGCAGCGGGTCCAGATCGGTGATGCCCAACGCATACGCCACGATGGAGCCTGCGCCCGAGCCGCGGCCTGGCCCGACCGGAATGTCATTGTTGCGGGCCCACTGGATGAACTCCATCACGATGAGGAAATAGCCCGGGAAGCCCATCTGGATGATCACGTTCAGCTCGAAATCCAGCCGCTCGTAGTATTGCTGGCAGGCCAGCTCGCGCTCCTGCTGTGCCTGATCGCCCACGAACTGCTCGCGCGGCAGCAGTTTCTCCAGCCTTGACTGCAACCCCTCGCGACTCACCCGGCGGAAGAAGGCATCGACCGTCTCACCCGGTGGCACCGGATAATTCGGCAGATAGGGTTTGCCCAGTTCGAGCTCGAGATTGCAGCGGATGGCAATGGCCCGGGTGTTCTCGATGGCCTCGGGAAGATCGCTGAAAAGCTCCGCCATCTCGGCCGGACTGCGCAGATACTGCTGCTCGCTGTAATTGCGCGTACGGCGCGGGTCGTCAAGGGTGCGGCGCTCGTTGATGCAGACGCGCACCTCGTGAGCCTCGAAGTCGTCGCGCTGGAGGAAGCGCACATCATTGGTGGCGACCACCGGGCAGCACGCCGCAGCCGCGAGCGCCACCGCCGCCTCGATGTTGCGCTGCTCGCCCTCGCGCCCCGTGCGCTGCAACTCCAGATAGAAACTGTCAGGAAAACACTGCATCCAGCGCGCCAGTGCGGCCGGGGCCTTCTCCGGGGCTTCCTGCAGCAGACGCCCGATCTCGCCCTCGCGCCCCCCCGACAGAGCGATCAGGCCATGGGCGCGCTCCTCGATCCATTCACGGCGCACGGTCACCCGTCCGGACGTGGATTTTTCCGTGTAGGCACGCGAGATCAATTCGGTGAGATTGCGATAGCCGACCTTGTTGCGCACCAGCAGCACCAAGGGAAACGGACGTTGCGGGTTCTCCTCGTTCTCGACGAGGACATCGCAGCCGCACAACGGCTTCACGCCGGCACTCATGGCGGCGCTGTAGAACTTGATCAGACCGAACAGATTGACGTGGTCCGTGATGGCAACTGCCGGCATGCCGGCCACGGCCACCTGTTGCACGAGATCGTCGATGCGCACGACGCTGTCCACGATCGAGTATTCCGTGTGGACGCGCAGGTGGACGAAGGCAGAGGACAGTGACATGCGAAACGGCTTCTCAGAATTCCAGTGTGGCGATGACAGGCGTGGCGTTCTCCGTGCCCAGTGCGCGACGCACCGGCGCATAGCTCATGCGATGGACGGGGCTGGGTCCCAATCGTGTGAGCGCCTGCAGGTGCGCCGCCGTGGGATAGCCCTTGTGCACGGCAAAACCATAGCCCGGGTGGCTTTCCTCGAGCGCCTGCATCTCGCGATCACGGGTGACCTTGGCCAGAATCGAGGCGGCGGCGATGCAATCCACACGGGAATCGCCCTTCACCACCGCCGTTGCCGAGTAGGGCCAGCGCGGACAATGCAGGCCGTCGACATAGACATGGCCTGGCGACAGTCGCAGGCCGTCCACCGCCCGCCACATGGCCAGCAGGCTGGCCTGCAGGATATTGAGGGCATCGATTTCCGCCGCCGTGGCTCGGCCGAGAGAATAGCACAGCGCGTTCTCGACGATGCGCTCGAAAGCCGACTCTCTCGCACGCGCGGAAAGCTTCTTGGAATCATTCAGACCGCAGATGGGATACTGCGGGTCCAGGATCACGGCGGCGGCGACCACATCGCCCGCCAGCGGCCCTCTGCCTGCCTCATCGACGCCGGCCACCGGGGCCAGCGGCGCACAAGGATAGGGATGCCGCCAGACCAGTGGATCCAGCAGATCAGCGCTCATCGCACGCTCCGGACTGCACAAGACTCACGATGGCATCCGCCGCCTGACTGCTGGCATCGCGACGAATCGTGTGATGAATCTGCGCGAAACGCTCCACGAGGGCAGCTTGACGGGCGGGATTGTCAAGCCAGTCCTGCAGGGCCGCCGCCAGGTTTTCTGGCGTCACCTCATCCTGCAGCAGCTCCGGCACCAGGCGTTTGCCGGCGAGCAGATTGGGCAAGGAGACATAGGGCACTTTGAGCATGCGCGAGGCCAGCATCCAGGTCAGCGATGCCAGACGATAGGACACCACCATGGGACGGCGCAGCAGCATGGCCTCGAGCGTGGCGGTGCCTGAGGCGAGCAGCACCAGATCGGCCGCCTGCATCGCCTGATGGGAATTGCCTTCGAAGACCATGAACTGATCTGCTGCCCCCTGTGCTTGCAGCAAGGCGAGCACTTGCGCGCGACGCTCGGCATTGGCGCAGGGAATCACGAAGCGCAGGGTCTGATCCTGTGCCAGACAGCGCAATGCCGTGGCGATGAAGACAGCCCCAAGCCTGCGGATCTCATCCCGGCGACTGCCCGGCAGCAGCGCGATCACACGCCCGTCAGACTCCAGGCCCAAGGCCTCGCGGGCACGTTGACGCTGCAGGGCATCGCCCGCATCCAGGTCGATCGTGTCGGCCAGCGGATGTCCCACAAAGCGCACCGGCACGCGGTGTTGCTCGTAGATGGCTGTCTCGAAGGGAAACAAGGCAAGCACCAGATCCACGGCGCGGGCGATCTTGTGTATGCGCTTCTGCCCCCAGGCCCACACACTCGGGCTGACATAATGGACGGTGCGGATTCCCAGATCGTGGAGTTCCTGCTCGATGCGCAGATTGAAGCCGGGAGAGTCGATGCCGATGAACACATCGGGTGGTGACTCCTGGAAACGGCGGACCAGGGATTTCTTGATATGCAGGAGTTCGGGCAGGCGTCCCAGGGGTTCGATGAAGCCCATGACGGACAGCCGTTCCATGGGGAAGAAACTGCGGAAACCCTCGGCAAGCATGCGCGGACCGCCGATGCCCTCGAACTGCGCCTGCGGGCAGCGCTTGCGAATCGCCTGCATCAGGGCCACGCCGAGCATGTCTCCGGATGTCTCTCCCGCTATCATGCCGACTCGCACGCGCGTGTCTCCCTGCTCAGCGCTGAATGCCCCGCGTGGAGGCACGAATGGAATCGACAAACAGCTTGATGTCGACGAATTCCGCGGCCATGGGATCGAGTAGCTCAAGCGCTTCCTGCAAGTTCAGCCCTTTGAGGTAGACGATCTTGAAGGCGCGTCGGATACGGATGATGGCGTCCTTGCTGAACCCACGTCGCTCCAGCCCGATGGCGTTGATGCTGCGTGCTTCGGGCGGCGTGCCACTGACAATCACGTAGGCCGGCACATCGTTGCTCACATGGGTCATGCCGCCGATCATGGCGTGGGCGCCGATCTTCAGGAACTGGTTGATGCCAGCATAGCCGCCCAGGATGGCCCAGTCCCCCACTTCGACGTGACCGGAAATGCCCACGTTGTTCGCGAAGATGGTGTGGCTGCCGACGATGCAGTCATGCGCCACATGCACATAGGGCATCAGCAGATTGTGGCTGCCGATGCGGGTGTAACTGCCCCCGAAGCCCGTACCGCGGTGCAGCGTGACGCCTTCGCGGATGATGTTGTCCGAGCCGACCTCCAGCCAGGTCTCCTCGCCGCTGAACTTCTTGTCTGCTGGCTCTTCACCTATGGACGCGAACTGGAAGATCCGATTCCTGGCCCCGATACGGGTGTTGGCACGGATGACGACGTGGGACGCGATGTGCGTGTCCTCGCCGATCTCGACGCCGGGCCCGATGATCGTCCAGGGCCCCACAGTGACATTCGCCGCCAGACGCGCACTGGGGTCTATGATGGCGCGTGAATCAATCAATTTCGTTTTTCCTTTCTGCACACATGATGATCGCGGTGCCCACTGTCTCGTCGCCCACGAACGCGCGGCATTTGAATTTGTAGATGCCACGCTTGCTGGTGACAATCTCCGCTTCCAGCATCAGCTGATCCCCCGGGACCACCGGACGCTTCAGTCGCACCTCATCGGCGCCGACGAAATAATACAGGTAACCATCCTTTGGCTTCTTCTCCTGGCTCTTGAAGCCCAGCACGCCTGCGGCCTGCGCCAGCGCCTCGATGATCAACACGCCCGGCATGATGGGCTTGCCAGGGAAATGCCCCTCGAAGAACTCTTCGTTGACGGTGACATTCTTGTAGGCAAGGATGCGCTTGCCGAGCTCGATCTGCAGTACCCGGTCAACCAGCAAAAACGGGTAGCGCTGCGGCAGGTATTCCTTGATTTCTTCCACGTTCATCATTGTGTTGTTTTCCTGAAACAGGTGTTCTTGGGCGGCTGACCCCTTCAGAGGGAGTCACCCGGGACAGAGTGTCTGCCTTGTGCCAGTTTTTCCAGTTCACGCAGGCGTTTGGCCATGTCGTCAAGCTGGCGAAACCGCACGATGTTGCGCTTCCATTCCTTCGATTCCAGAAGTCCGGTTCCGGACGAATAGATGCCGGACTCGCTGATCGACTGGCTGACCAGTGACATGGCACTGATCATGACCTTGTCGGCAATCTGCAAGTGGCCGATGATGCCCACGCCGCCACCGATGGTACAGTAACGGCCGATGCTCGTGCTGCCTGCAATGGCACTGCAGCCGCAGATGATGGTGTGTTCACCGATGATGCAGTTGTGGGCGATCTGCACCTGATTGTCGATCTTGACGCCCTGACCAATGAGCGTGTCGTCCAGAGCGCCACGATCCACTGTGGAGCCTGCACCGATCTCGACGTCATCGCCGATCTGCACCCCACCGAGTTGCGCGATCTTGACCGAGCGCCGTCCATCAAATGCAAAGCCGAAACCATCGGCTCCAATCACCACGGACGAATGCAGCACCACGCGATTGCCGATCAGGACACCCTGATAGAGAGTGACATTCGGGTACAGGACGCAGTGGTCTCCCAGCGCGGAATCGGCACCAATGTAACACCCTGCACCAATCACACTGCCAGCGCCTATCCTGACTCCGGACTCGATCACCACATGCGCCGCTATGCTGACATCGGCAGCGATCTGCACGTCGGGCGCGATGCTCGCCGTGGGATGAATGCCGCACGCCGGCCTGCCTGCCGCAGCGAACAGCTGAGACGCCCGGGCATAGGTCACGTAGGGAGTGCTGGAAATCAATTGTGCAGCCTGGCACGCACCGGCGTATTCCGCATCGACGATCACGGCCGATGCGCGGCACTGCGCGAGTTGAGACGCATAGCGGGGATTGCTGAGAAAGCTCAGTTGACCGGGCACCGCACTCTTGAGGGTGGCCAGGCCGGAAATGCGTATCGAAGGATCGCCATTCAGGCGGACCTCCAGCAGGTCCGCCAGCTCACCAAGTGTATGGACAGTTGAAGTGCTCACTTGGTGAGAACCTTTCTGCGCCAGCTATTACTGGGAGAGCTCGTTCAGTTTGGCAGTCACTTTCGCCGTGATGTCATAGGTATTGTCGAAGAACGCCACGCTGTCAGCGTTCAAGACGATGTTGTAACCGCCTTCCTGCACGACGGCCTGGATGGCGTTGCCAAGATTCTCGCGCATGCTTTCGATGAAGGTCTGATTGCGCTCCTGCAGGGCTGCCTGAACTCGCTCTGCAATCATCTGCAACTGCACCTGCTTTTCCTGTGCTTCAGAGGTGACCCGGCGCTTTTCGGCATCGCTCATGATGGACTCATCGCGCTGGGCACGCTCCGCCAGTTCCGTGAGCTCGGTGTTGAGCTGATCGGCCCTGGTCTGATCGTCGCGGAATTCTTCCGGGATGGCCGTCTGCAATTCCTGGGCAGCCTGAGAATTGAAGAGAGCCTGCTCCAGATTGACCACGCCGACCACGGGTTGCTGCGCAATCGCGCTGCCTGCTGCCAGAATCGAGCCTGCCACTGCGAGTGTTTTGATGAAGGTTTTCACGTTCTTTATCTCCGAATGACTTGTATGGCGAGCGTTTGTCGCTGCCTTGTTCTTGTTGTACCGGTGTCGTCAGAAACCGGCACCAATCGTAAAATCGAAATTCTTTTCATCGTCAAACTCATCCTTGGTGAATGGCTTGGCGACGTAGAAAGTCAGCGGACCGAATGGTGACAGGTAGGTCACGCTGAGACCCATTGAATAACGGAGTTGTCCGACATCGAAATCGCTGCAATTGTTGCGCAGGGTTTGCCTGGCCGAACAATTGGAAGAGAAAACGTTGCCGACGTCCAAGAACAGGGAGGAACGTACCCTGCTGCGATCCGTCACAAAGGGAATCGGGAAGAGCAATTCTACACTACCAGTGGTCAATATATTACCCCCAAATGCGTCGAGGCGCTGGTTGAGGGAAACGTCCTCAACCGCCAGTTGCACTTGCGGAATGCCATTGGCGTCAACCACCTGATTACCGTCCGCATCCAGTACTGGCTCGGTCTGATAACCGAAGATGTTCGGATCGATCTCCGCGATCCCGAGCGGATCGCGAATGATATTGCCATTTTCGTCGCGCTTGAGCGTGGCGTTGCCGATCAGATACCGCTGCGGATCCGTGCTGCGCGGCCCCAGGCTGTTCTCGTCAAAGCCTCGCACCACTCCATTCTGTGCCAGACCGCCCGCGAAGAAATTATTGAAGAAGGGCAGGCCTTCTGTCTCGCCAAAACCGTCGCCGTAGCCAATGTTGGCGCGCAGGGCGAGCACGAAGTCACCCCACAGCGGCTGATAGAACTGACCCGCGTAGGTGAGCTTGTAATATTCCAGATCGCTGCCAGGCGTGGTCAATTCCAGAGACAATTGCTGGAAGGTGCCATCGGTCGGCAATTGCCCACGGTTGAGCGTACTGCGCAGCCAGTTGGTGGAGAAGGAGAAATTATCGAACACCGTGCCCTGCCGGTCGATGAAGCCAGGTTCAGGATTCAGGTTCAGGTACTCGCTGGGCAGATTAGCTATCAAGCCCGTAACACCGTCGATCACAGGGCCATCGAACGGGTTCGGATTGGCCGGATTCACGATGAAGAGATCAACCCCGTCAAAGAGCTTTGGACTCGACTCGATTTCCTGCACTGACAGGCCACCCGAGCTCAGCTCAGTGTGGGTGTAGCCCACATTGAAACCGATCTGCTGGACCTCGCTGATGGGGTAGGCGAAGTTAAAAGAGCCCCCGTACGACTTGGTCGAGAAGCTGGCGATGTTGAAGGGCGAATCCTGTTCCTGCAGGAACAGGTTGAACCCGCGACTCACGCCATCCGCCGTGAAGTAAGGGTCCAGATAGCTGAAGTTAAGACTCTTCTGAAAAGTGCTCTTGTTCACGCCAACCCCCACCGTGCGCCCGGTGCCGAGGAAGTTCTGCGCCTGCAGGGACGAACTGATGAAGAAGTCCCCTCCGCCGCCCGAGCCCACGCTGAAGGAGATGTTGCTGAAGTTCTGCTCTTCGACCGTGTACTGCACATCGATCTGATCATCGGACCCCGGCTGCTCGATGGTTTCTACTTCCACCGTGGAGAAATACCCCAGACGCTCCAGTCGCACCTTCGACAACTCGATCAACTGACTGGACGCGGGCGCACTCTCCAATTGACGCATCTCACGGCGCAACACGTCGTCCGCCGTGGCGGTATTGCCGATGAAATTCACGCGATTCACATAGGTGCGATTGCCCGGTTCGACGAAGAAGGTGACGTCCACCGTCTGATCTTCCTCGTTGATCTGCGGCTCGCCGTTCACCTCGGCGAAGGCATAGCCGAAATTGCCCAGCACCTGGGTCATGTACTCTTCTGTGGCCGTGACCAGCGCCTGCGAGAAGGTCTGGCCGGGCGCCACCACGGTGTAGGCCCGCAGGATGGCCTCTGCATTCACCAGATCACCGGCGAGGTTCACCTCGTTGACGACATACTTCTCACCCTCGGTGACATTGATGGTGACGTAGATCTGCTCGTTGTCCGGGGTGATGGAGACGGGCGTGGAAGCGACACTGAAGCTCACGTAGCCGTTGTCCATGTAATGCGAAGTCAGCCGTTCCAGATCCCCAGTGAACTGCTCGCGCGAGTAGCGGTTGCGGCGACTGAACGGGTTGTACCATGGCTTCTTGCCAAGTTCGAACAGTGCCAGCAGCTCCTCATCGTCAAACGCATTGTTGCCGACGATGTTGATGTACTGGATGCGGCTTTCCTCGCCTTCGTTGATCGTCATGTTGATGGCGACACGGTTGCGGGGCTGTTCTTCGATCTCGATGTCGACGGTGGTGCCGTAGCGTCCGCGACCGGAATAGACTTCCTGAATGCCCTGACGAATGGCCTCCAGCGTGGCGCGTGTGAAGATGCCCCCCTCGCTGATGTCGGCGGTCGCCATGTTCTCAAGAATGTCATCGGTCTTCAGAACCCGGTTGCCGGTGATGTTGATCTCGCTGACGGACGGCCGCTCGAGCACGGAGATGAAGAGCACGTTGCCTTCGCGTGCCACCTCCACTTCCTCGAAATACTCTGACTCGGAGATAGCTCGGATGATCTGCGCCGGCACCTGATCGCTGACTTCATCGCCTATGCCCACGGGCAGCAGGCCGAACACGACTCCTGAGGAAATGCGCTGCAGGCCGTCGATCTGAATGTCTTCGATCACGAAATTCTGCCCGTAGGCACTCGTTGCCGCGATGGAGGACAACACCAAGGTACTGAGTAACTTTCTGGTCATGAATATTGTTTCAAAAAGGAAAGAGAGTAATGCGCAGGATCCCCGGTGTCACAAGAGACGACTCACATCGTTGTATATCGCCAGCACCATGACGCCCAAGATGAGCACGAGCCCCAGCTGCAGCCCCATGGCCTGGATGCGCTCCGGCACTGGTCTGCGTATGACGGCTTCCACCGTGTAGTAAAGCAGGTGACCTCCGTCCAGCACCGGAATCGGCAGCAGATTCAACACGCCGAGACTGATGCTCAACACGGCCAGGAAACCGAGATAGACCTCCAGGCCGTAACTTGCCGTATCCCCTGCCACCTGGGCAATGGTGATAGGCCCGTTGATGTTCTTCACCGAGATCAGCCCGACCAGCATTTTCTTCATGGAGTCGAGCACGAACACCGATTTGTCCCAGGTTTCCCGCACTGCTGGGATCAACGCAGTGAACGCGTTGTAGTTCACTTCGCGAATGCGCTCCGGTGGCAGGCTGGCATAGAGATCGAATTCCTGCACATAGGCGCCGATGCTGCCCATGCTGATGCCGTCCTCGGCGGTGACACGATCTGGCACCACCGTCATGGCAACTTGTTCAGTGCCCCGTTGGACAAGCAGGTTCAAGGGGAGTTCCGGGCTCGCCCGCACCAATTGCACCCACTGCACCCAGCCGGTGACGGGTTGCCCGCCGGCCTCCAGAATCCTGTCACCCGGCGCGAGGCCGTCGCGCTGGGCGGCGCCGCCATCGACCAAGCCTTCGATCACCGGGGGAATCTCGTACTGAACCAACCCGAGCGAGCCCAACGGATTCGGCTCGGCGGTGTCGGACTGCCAGTTCAGCAGTGCCACATGGAATTCTCGCGCCATGGTCTCGCCTGCTGGAATGGCCTGAATCTGCAGGGTGCCGGTTTCGCCCAGGCGCTCGAGCAACTGCATCGTCACCTGCTGCCAGATGCGCGTGGGTTCGCCATCGATGGCAGTAATCTCATCGTCGGCACGCAGACCGGCCTGCCAGGCGGGCGAGTCTTCGGTGACCGTGGCGATCACGGGGGCGGTGCCACTCAGGCCATAGCCGACATTGATCACCCAGAAGACAAGAATGGCGAGCAGGAAATTGGCGATGGGACCGGCAGCCACGATGGCCATACGCTGCCACAGGGGCTTGCAGGAGAAGGACTGCTGACGCTCAGCGGCGGGGATGGCCTCGAGATCGGCCATGCTGGTGTCTTCCTGACCTAGCATCTTGACGTAGCCGCCCAGCGGAATGGGCGCGATCACATATTCGGTGCCGTCCTTGCCGATCCACGTCTTGACGGCCTTGCCGAAACCGATCGAGAAGCGCAGCACCTTCACGCCACAGCGCCGTGCGACCCAGAAATGGCCGAACTCATGCACCGTGACCAGGATGCCCAGGGTCACGATCAGTGCCGCGATGTTGATCAGGAGTTCTTGAGCCATGCTGCCTATCGCTTCCGACTTCTGTCTGCAGCAGAGCTGCACGTGTGTTGCGCCGAGTCAGCTTCAGCGCTGCTGCGGGGCCGCTGTATCAGATTCAGCGCCTGTCAATCAGGCGTCGCGCAAGGGCTCTCGCCTGCTCGTCGACCTGCCGAATCATATCGACTGACTCCGCTTTGCGACAAGTCATTTGTGCCAGCGTCTGTTCGATGATGGCGGGAATCGCGGTGAAACCGCTTTCTCCCTTGAGGAATGCGTCCACCGCCACTTCATTGGCTGCATTCAGGATCGTCGGTGCCGTGCCTCCTGCCCGGGCCGCTTCCATGCCGAGACGCAAACAGGGGAAGCGCTCGAGGTCCGGCGTGAAGAACTGCAGAGCGCTTTGGCGAGTCAGATCGAGGAAGGCCGCGCCGGAGGCGATGCGCTGCGGCCAGGCCAGACAGTGGGCGATCGGAATCCGCATGTCGGGACTGCCCATCTGGGCCAGCACGGAGCCGTCGGCATACTCGACCATGGAGTGCACGATGCTCTGCGGATGAATCAGCACATCGACCAACTGGGGTCCGACACCGAAGAGGAAGCAGGCCTCGATGACTTCCAGCCCCTTGTTCATCATGCTGGCGGAATCAACGGAAATCTTGCGCCCCATGCTCCAGTTCGGATGCTTGCAGGCCTGCTCCGGAGTCACTGCAAGCAGCTGCTCCAGCGGCCATTCGCGGAAGGGACCGCCCGAGGCCGTCAGCACGATGCGGCGCACGCCCTGCGCGGGCAGCGCGTCGGCGCAGGAACGCGAGCTCGGCGGCAGGCACTGGAAAACGGCATTGTGCTCGCTGTCGATTGGCAGCAGGACGGCCTGACTCTGCGCGAGTGCCTCCATGAACAGATCCCCGGCCATCACCAGGGCTTCCTTGTTCGCCAGCAGCACTTTCTTGGAATGCTGCACCGCAGCGAGTGCGGACGTCAGACCGGCTGCTCCGACAATCGCTGCCATGACGGTGTCGACCTCTGGATGACTCGCCACCTCGCTTAGCCCCTGCGGACCGGCAAGCACACGGGTGGCACTGCCGTGGCGCGCAAGCGCGCGAGCCAGTTCCTCGGCCGCAGGCTCGTCCACCATGACCGCGTAACGCGGTGCGAAACGCAGACACTGCTCAAGCAGCTGGGCGACATTGTTGTTGGCCGTGAGGGCGAACACCGAATACTGAGGATGCAGCGCGATGACTTCCAGCGTGCTCTTGCCTATGGAACCCGTGGCGCCCAGCAGGGTGATGCTGCGGGTGACGCCGACACGCGGGGCGTGATGAACCTGATCGCTCATTGCCAGTGCCACTCCCCGAACGCCAGCAGCAGGACGAACACGAACACGGGCGCAGCAGCAGTCAGACTGTCGATGCGATCCAGCACCCCGCCGTGTCCAGGCAACAGGTTCCCGCTGTCTTTCATGCACTGGCTGCGCTTGAGCATGCTCTCGAAGAGGTCGCCGAAGACACTGAACACGGCGACGACCACCGCCGTGAGCAACAACAGGGCGACGGCAATTGGATTCAGGGGCTCGACAAAGTCATTGATCGGGACCAGCAACAGGCAGGCCAGCAGCGCGGAGGCACACATGCCACCCCAGAACCCGGCCCAGGACTTGCCGGGGCTGACCAGCGGCGCCAGCTTGCTGCGACCCCAGGCGCGACCTACGAAATAGGCGCCGATATCCGCAATGCTGACCAGCGCGATGACAGCCAGCACGAGGTAGCCGGAATTGTTGAGATATTTCAATTGAATCAGGGCACACCAGACGGGCAACAGGGTGAACAGCCCCATGAGCGCCGTGCGGGGACGCGTGCTCCAGAGCGATCGCGTGACAGGAAAGCTCATGACCAGGAAGGCCGCCATGCACCAGAAGAGCACCCCGGCACCCGTCACCGCGAGCACCAAGGAGCGCTCGAGAACGAGAGCCGAGGGCTGCAGGCCCATGGCGACGGCCAGTCCGGCCATGCCTGCCAGGACCAGCACCATGTACCCCGCCCGTTGCACGGGATTCGTGAGCCCCATCAGGCGCGTCCATTCCAGCACCCCCAGAGCAAGCACGACGCTGACGAACACGGAGAACTGGAACGGGCTTGACCAGAGGGTGACCGCCAGCAGCACAGCCACCAAGACCAGCGCGGTGATGACCCTGGTCCTAAGCACCGCCTTCGCTCCCCTTAACAGTCAGCTCATCGCTGTGCGCGGGCGTTTCCAGATGACCGAAACGGCGCTGCCGTCGGCCGTAATCCTGCATGGCCAGCTCGAACTGGGCATCGTCGAAATCGGGCCAGTAGCAGTCGGTGAAATGAAGCTCGGTATAGGCAAACTGCCAGAGCAGGAAATTGCTGATGCGACTCTCGCCGCCCGTGCGAATGCACAGATCGGGAGCCGGACAATCGTTCAGGGAAATGACTTTCTGGACCTGCGCCACATCGATGTCGGCGGCGGCGAGCCGGCCCTGTTCCACCTGCTCCGCCAGCAGGCGTGCTGCACGGGCGATGTCCCATTGCCCGCCGTAATCAGCCGCCACCGTCACCACCGTGCCGGTATTTTGCTGGGTCAATTCCTCGACCTCTCGCATGTGCCGCTGCAACACTGGCGCAAAGCTCTCGCGCTTGCCTATGAAGCAAAGGCGCACGTTGTTGCGGTGCAACTGCATGATTTCCTTGCGCTTGAGGACGACCAGAAAGAGCGCCATGAGGCCGCGGACTTCCTTTTTCGGGCGCAGCCAGTTCTCACTGCTGAAGGCGAAGAGCGTGAGGTACTTGATGCCGCGGTTGAGACAGGAGTAGACCACCTCCCGCGCCGCCTCAGCGCCGGCACGATGGCCGGCGGAACCCGACAAACCCTTGACCCTGGCCCAGCGGTTGTTGCCATCCATGATGACGGCCACGTGTTGTGGCAACTGGCCGGCGTCCGGATTGGTCGAAGTCGTGGTGTGCATCGGGCAGGTCTGTCTCTGAAGTGAAGAGGCCGTACTTACATGGACAGCAGATCGGATTCCTTGACGCCATAGCTGGCATCGACTGCCGCGATGAACTTGTCCGTCAGCTTCTGGATGCGCTCCTCTGCACGACGCTGGTCGTCCTCGCTGATGGCTTTCTCTTTCAGCAGGTCCTTTATGTCACCGTTGGCATCACGACGGATGTTGCGAATCGCCACACGGGCGTTCTCTGCCTCGGAGCGGGCCTGCTTGGTGTACTCACGGCGTGTCTCTTCCGTCAGGGCCGGCATCGGCACACGAATGGACTCGCCGTTGTTGGACGGATTCAAGCCGAGATCCGACTTCATGATGGCACGCTCGACCTCGGAGATCAGTTTGCGCTCCCAAGGCACCACCACCAGGCAGCGACCGTCTTCCACCGTGACGTTGGCCAGCTGGTTGAGCGGCGTGTCGGCGCCGTAGTACGGCACCATGATGGTGTCCAGCAGACTGGGATGCGCACGGCCCGTGCGGATCTTCTTGAAAGCCGTGTCCAGCGCGACAAGACTCTTGTCCATGCGTTGTTCGGCGTCCTTGATAATGTCGTCAATCATCGTGCTGTCCCCATGGTTGCGGGCGAAAAAACAGGAATTCGCGGTATTCAGAGATTCTCGATGGTGGTTCCGTCAGGCACTCCCATGACGTTGTTCAGCAGGGCACCCGGCTTGTTCATGTTGAACACGCGCACGGGAATGTCATGTTCGCGGATCAGGGCGATTGCCGTCAGATCCATGACGCCCAGTTTCTTGTCCAGCACCTCGTCGAAGCTTAGACGATCGTACTTGACGGCGTCGGGCACCAGATGCGGATCGGCGGAATACACCCCGTCCACCTTGGTGGCCTTGAGCACCAGTTCGGCATCGATCTCTATGCCACGCAGGCAAGCGGCGGAATCGGTGGTGAAGAAGGGATTGCCGGTGCCTGCCGCGAAGATCACAACGTCGCCGGCACGCAGATGCCGGATGGCCGTGCGTCTGTCGTAATGCTCGACCACGCCGCTCATCGGAATGGCCGACATCACGCGCGTGGCGATGCTGGCGCGCTCGAGCGCGTCCCGCATGGCCAGCGCATTCATGACCGTGGCCAGCATGCCCATGTGATCACCAGTGACGCGCTCCATGCCCGCCGCATGCAGCGCAGCTCCGCGGAACAGGTTGCCGCCGCCGATCACCATGCCGATCTGAACCCCGAGCCCCACGAGCTGGCCGACTTCCACGGCCATGCGGTCGAGCACCTTCGGGTCTATGCCGAAATCGGCATCGCCCATCAGCGCTTCGCCACTGAGCTTCAACAGGATGCGTTTGTACTTCTTTTCGGTTTTCAGAATGGGCATGACGTCCTCTCAGTGCTCGATCCAGACTTGCTTACAGGCCTGCGGCAGCCGCCACTTCAGAGGCGAAATCCACTTCTTCCTTCTCGATACCTTCGCCCACTTCGTAGCGAATGAAGCTCACCACATCGGCACCCGCCTTCTTCAGCAGGGCGGCCACGGTGATCTCGCCATCCTTCACGAAGGGCTGGTCGAGCAGGCTGACTTCGGCGACGTACTTGCGCAGACGACCCTGGATCATCTTCTCGATGATTTCCTCGGGCTTGCCGCTTTCACGGGCCTGGGCAGAATAAATTTCGGATTCCTTGGCCAGCAGTTCCTTGGGCACATCCTCGGAACGCACCACCAGCGGGTTCACCGCCGCGACGTGCATCGCGATGTCCTTGGCCAGGGAGGAATCGCCACCCTTGAGCGCGACCACCACGGCAATGCGGTTGTTGCTGTGGATGTAGGAGTCCACGATCCCGGCGTTCGGATCCTTGAATTCCACGATCTGGATGCGGCGCACATTGATGTTCTCGCCGATCTTCTGCACGAGCGCCTCGCGCACCTTCTCCAGCTCGCCGGCCATCAGCGCAGCCACATCGGCTTCGCGGCGGGCGAACGCCTCTTGCAGCACCTTGTTGGCGAAACCCAGGAAGTTCTCGTCGCGAGCCACGAAATCGGTCTCGCTGTTCACTTCGACGATGATGCCGAAGTTGCCGTCCTCGGACACCTTGGTCAGCACCACGCCTTCGGCAGCGATGCGGCCGGCTTTCTTGGCAGCCTTGAGCCCGCTGGCCTTGCGCAGATCGTCAATGGCTTTTTCCATGTCGCCGTTGGCTTCCACCAGCGCCTTCTTGCAATCCATCATTCCCAGTCCGGTGCGCTCACGCAGCTCCTTGACCATGCCTGCTGTAATTTCTGCCATTTGCTTGCCTCGTTCAATTTTCAGAATGAATTCGATGTGATCAGGCGGATCAAAAAAAGGGGCCTCGCCCCTCTTCTTTCCCCCGCTTCAGCACTGCTGCCACCGCTCGCGCAGGGCAGCAATTTCATGGGAGTGAGGGCGCCGTCGCCGGCCGCCCTCTGGCTGTCAGCGCGACTCAGGCGCCGGTGGCGCTGGCCTGCTCGGAGGCGGCAACGCTGTCGCTGACTTCAACGAACTCGCTGTCGTTGCTCACGGCATTCAGATCGCCACGGCCTTCAATGCAGGCATCGGCAACGGCACGGGCGTACAGCTCGATCGCGCGGATGGCGTCGTCGTTGCCCGGGATCGGGAAATCGATACCGTCAGGGTTGCTGTTGGTATCGACGATGCCAATGACGGGGATACCCAGATTGTTGGCTTCGGTGATGGCGATGCGCTCGTGGTCGACGTCGATCACGAACAGCGCGTCAGGCAGACCGCCCATTTCCTTGATGCCGCCGATGCTGCGCTCGAGTTTCTCCATGGCGCGACGACGAATCAGCGCTTCCTTCTTGGTCATGCGATCGAAGGTACCGTCCTGCGCCTGGGTTTCCAGGTCGCGCAGCTTCTTGATGGAGCCACGGATGGTCTTGTAGTTGGTCAGCATGCCGCCGAGCCAGCGGTGATCGACGTAGGGCATACCTGCGCGCTCTGCCTGCTCCTTGATGATCTTGCCTGCCGCACGCTTGGTGCCAACGAACAGGACCTTCTTCTTGCGGGCCGCCAGGGTGTGCACCTGCTCGAGAGCGGCATTGAGTGCCGGTACGGTGTGCTCAAGGTTGATGATGTGAATCTTGTTGCGCGCGCCGAAGATGAACTTCTTCATTTTCGGGTTCCAGTAACGTGCCTGGTGTCCGAAATGGACGCCCGCCTTGAGCATTTCCTTCATTGAAACAGTAGCCATGAGATTTCCTTTGTGTCGGGTTAAGCCTCCATACACCCCATGATTCCACCCCGTGTACGCTGCCGCGCGCGAGGCACCCAGAAAACATGTGTCGGTATATGTGCGACGTTGATGTTGATAATGAAATGCGCCTTGGAACTCCTGGGAGCTTCAAAGCGCGCAGCTTTATACCACAACGCCCCCGCGACATAAAGCGCCGGGATGCATGGCACTGCCCGCAGCGCTGGCTGCCGGGCGGTGTCAATCGCGCATGTCCTGCTTTACAATGGCCCGGCCCCAAACATCACGGCAGTGAGCTGCCCGAGCATCCAACGACTACATACCATGGCAATCAGCATCAAGACGCCGCAAGAACTGGAAAAAATGCGCGTGGCCGGCAGGCTCGCGGCAGAGGTCCTGGAAATGATCGGGCCTCACGTCATGGCGGGCGTCAGCACCGGCGAGCTCGATCGTCTCTGTCACGACTACATCGTCAACGTGCAGCAGGCCATCCCTGCACCGCTCAATTACAACGGCTTTCCGAAATCCATCTGCACCTCGGTGAATCACGTGGTGTGCCACGGCATTCCCAGTGATGCCAAGATCCTGAAGAAAGGCGACATCATCAATATCGACGTCACCGTCATCAAGGATGGCTACCACGGCGATACCAGCAAGATGTTCGTCATCGATGAAGTGCCTGCCCATGTGACGCGACTCGTCGACGTGACGAAGCAATGTCTGTACCGCGCCATCGAGATCGTGCGTCCCGGCACCCGACTGGGGGATATCGGGCACGTCATCCAGACGCTCGCCGAGAGCAACCATTTCTCGGTGGTGCGCGAGTACTGCGGGCACGGCATTGGCAGAATCTTCCACGAGGACCCGCAGGTGCTGCACTTTGGCAAGCCCGGCACCGGCGTGGTGCTGCAGGAAGGCATGACCTTCACCATCGAGCCCATGCTCAATGCGGGCACCTATCACACCAAGCTGTCGAAGTCCGACGGCTGGACGGTCACCACCCGGGACCGCCGTCTGTCCGCTCAATGGGAACACACCCTGGCAGTCACGGGCGACGGCGTGGAAGTGCTGACGCGACGCAGCGATGAACACTTCTGAGCCGATGGCGTCATCCCTGACGCAGCCCGCCACCCCCCCTGCCATCGTCATTGCCCCCCTGTGCGCAGACCTCGCGCTGCGCGAGGACCTGTTCGACCCGGCCGCCTTCCGCGAGCGTCTGCGCAACAGCACCCAGCCGGTGCCCTTGTTCAAGGAGGCGCTGGCACATGCCCGCCGCGTACTCGATGAACGTTACCGGGAAGACGCCGACATCGTGCAACTGGTCATCGGCCGCTCCTGGTTCATGGATGAACTGCTGCGCTGCGCGTGGGAGCGCTATGAATGGGGCAAGGCCGAGGACGTGAGCCTCCTGGCCGTGGGCGGCTATGGTCGCGGGGAACTGCATCCACATTCAGATATCGACCTGCTGCTGCTCACCCGCCACGACAACCACCAGGACTATCGCACCGCCATCAGCGGTTTCTTCACCTTTCTGTGGGACATCAATCTCGAGATCGGTCAGAGCGTGCGCTCCATCGCGCAGTGCCGTCAGGAGGCGCTCAAGGACATCACGGTTGCCACGAGCCTGATGGAGTCCCGCACCATCGTCGGCCCGCAGTGCCTGCGCGACGCCATGATCGCCCAGACCCAGGACAACGACGTCTGGCCCGCCAAGGCCTTCTTCAAGGCCAAGCGCGACGAGCAGATCGCCCGGCATGACAAGTATTACGACATCGACTACGCCCTGGAACCCAACGTCAAGGCGTCGCCCGGTGGCCTGCGCGACATTCAGACCATCGCCTGGATCGCCAAGCGCCATTACAAGGCAGACAATCTTGCCGACCTGGTGAGCCTGGGATTCCTGACCCCTTCGGAATACCAAGACCTGGCCAATGGCGAGCGAGTGCTGTGGAAGATCCGCTACGGCCTGCATCTGTTGGCCGGCCGCAAGGAGGATCGCTTGCTGTTCGACCGCCAGAGAGATCTGGCGCGGATGTTCGGCTACGAGGACGACGACAAGAGCCTGGCCATCGAGAAACTCATGCAGGAGTACTACCGCGCGGTAGCTACGCTGCGCGGCCTCAACGACGTGCTGCTGCAGCATTTCGATGAAGCCATCCTGCGCGCGGGCGAGCAGGAAGAGATCACAGTGATCAACAAGCGTTTCCAGATTCGCAACAGCTACATCGAAGTGACCAATCCCGGCGTGTTCCGCCGCTTCCCCTTCGCGCTGCTGGAAATCTTCGTGCTGATGGCGCAGAACCCGCAGATCAAGGGCGTGCGTGCAGCCACCATTCGTCTGATCCGCGAGCACGGCGTGATGATCGACGAGAAGTACCGCAAGGACCTGCGCAACATCACCCTGTTCATGGAACTGCTGCGCTCCCCGCACGAACTAACCTCGCAGTTGCGCCGCATGTCGCGCTATGGCGTGCTCGGGCGCTACCTGCCCGAGTTCGGCGCCATCACGGGCAAGATGCAGCACGACCTGTTCCATATCTACACCGTGGACGCGCACACCCTGCAAGTGGTGGAGAACATGCGCCGCTTCCGTTACCCGGGCGCGGAAGAGAACTTCCCCATCGCGGCGCACATCGTCAAGCGCCTGCCCAAGGTCGAACTGCTGTACATCGCCGGCCTCTATCACGACATCGCCAAGGGGCGCGGGGGCGATCACTCCACGCTGGGCATGGTCGACGGCGCGGAATTCTGTCGCCTGCATCATCTGAGCGCCTGGGACACCAAGCTGGTGTCCTGGCTCATCAGCAAGCATCTGCTGATGTCGATGACGGCCCAGCGCATGGACATCGCCGATCCGGAAGTTATCCAGCAATTCGCGCTGGCGGTGGGCGACAAGCTGCACCTGGATTATCTGTACTGCATGACGGTGGCGGACATCTGTGCCACCAACCCAAATCTGTGGAACACCTGGCGCGCTTCGCTGCTGCGCCAGCTGTACCTGAGCACCAAGCGGGCCCTGCGCCGCGGTCTGGAGAACCCCATCGACCGCGCCGACCGCGTCAAGGACAAGCAGCAAAGCGCAATCTTGAAACTCACTGATCGCGGGCTCAGCCGCCAGCAGATCAAGCACATCTGGGCGAATGTCGATGACGAGTACTTCGTGCGCGAGTCCACCGCGAACATCGCCTGGCACACCGAAGCCATTGCGCGCGGCGAGGGTCAGGAGACACTGATTCTGGTGGACGATGTCAGCGAGTCCCCCAACGAGGGTGGCACGCAGATCTTCATCTACACGGTGAACCGCAACCACCTGTTCGCCAGCACTGCCTCCGCCATGGAGAAGCTCGGGCTCAACATCATGGATGCGCGCATCTTCACCTCGGCCAAGAACTACTGCATGAACACCTTCACGGTGCTGGAAAGCGACGGCACGGCGGTCAGCAATGATCCGAAGCGACGCCAGCAGATCATCAGCCTGATCGACGAGTATCTCCAGGACCCGAGTCAGCACCTGAAGGCCTCGACCAAGCGCATCGACCGCAAGCTCAAGCACTTCAGCCGTCATGTGGAAACCGAAGTTATCAATGCCGATGACAAGCCGTGGACAACGCTGGAGATCAGCTGCATCGACCAGCCCGGTATCCTGGCGTCCATCGGCAAGATCTTCGCCGATCACAAGATCCAGTTGCAGAATGCCCGCATCGCCACGCTGGGCGAGCGCGTGGAAGACTTGTTCTTCATACTCGATGCCGACAACCGCAAGATCACCGAGCCGGAGCTGATCGAGAAACTGCAGAACGACATCCGGCAGGAACTGGGCGACTGAACCATGCTGACGCTTTATGGCATCGCCAATTGCGACACCATCCGCAAGACGCGGCACTGGCTCGACGCCCATGGCGTCGCGTATCACTTTCACGATTACCGCAAGGACGGCATCGACGCCGCGTTGTGCGCCACCCTGCTGCAGGCTCTGCCGCTGGCGACCCTGATCAATACGCGTGGCACCACCTGGCGCGCATTGCCGGAAGAAACGCGACTGGCGCTCTCGATGGTGACCGCCCCTGCACTCATGCAGTCTGCGCCAGCGCTGATCCGTCGCCCATTGCTGCAGACACCCACGGGGTGGCTGAGTTCAGCCGACCCGAGCGTGCTCGCCACCCTGCTCGAGCATTCCTGATTCACGCAAGCATCCCACAGAGGTTTCAGACATGACGTCATCCCTTACCCTGCACAGCCTGGGCATCGGTCTCGGCACTCGCAACAGTCGCGGAGAGATCATCGAGGTGTACTATCCCATCGTGCTGCGTGAGCCAGACCCCGCCTTCGCGGCGGCCGTGGCAGCAGCGAGCGCCTACGCGGGCGCCAATGCCGCCTGCGCGCTGGCACCTGCCGCGGCATCCTCTCTCGTGCCGCTGGCACCTCAGAGCGTGCAGGACACACTGCGTGCGCTGACGGCAGCGCGCCAGGATCTCACCGTGATGTTCATCGCACAGGATTCGGCCCCGGCGTCCATCCCCGAGGTCTATCTCAAGCTGCATCTGTTGTCGCACCGCCTGCACAAGCCGCATTCGCTGAATCTGACAGGGGCCTTCGGGGTGCTGCAGAATCTGGCCTGGACGAACCAAGGGGCGATCGATCTGGCCGACCTGCCGGCGCGTCAACTGCAAGCGCGACTGCAGGGGGAATTGCTGGAAGTCATGTCGGTGGACAAGTTCCCGAAGATGAGCAACTACGTGGTGCCCAAGGGTGTGCGGATCGCACACACGGCACGAGTGCGGCTGGGAGCCTACATTGGAGAAGGCACCACGATCATGCATGAGGGTTTCGTCAACTTCAACGCGGGCACGGAAGGCCCCGCGATGGTGGAAGGCCGCATTTCGGCGGGCGTCATGGTCGGCCCCGGCAGCGACCTGGGCGGCGGTTGCAGCACCATGGGCACCCTCTCCGGTGGCGGCACGGAGGTCATCTCCATCGGCCGTGACTGCCTCATCGGCGCCAACGCCGGTCTGGGTTTCCCGTTGGGCGATCGCTGCATCGTTGAAGCGGGCCTTTATGTGACAGCCGGCACCAAGGTCCTGCTGCTGGACAAGGACAACCACGTGGTCGGCACCCGCAAGGCACGCGAACTGTCAGGCAAGTCTGACCTGCTGTTCCGCCGCAACTCAGTGACTGGCGCCGTGGAGTGCAAAGTGAACAAGACGGCGATTGCACTGAACGAAGAACTTCACTCGCACAATTGAGCAGGCTGCCTACGTCTGCATAAAGGATAAGCATGACCCCCACTCTGGCCCTGACCATTTCCCTGATCGAGAAAGCCTCGGTCACCCCCAGTGACGGTGGCTGTCATCAGCTGCTTGCCCAACGCTTGGAAGCGATGGGTTTTGTGGTGGAAGCGCTGCCCTTCGGCGACGTCCAGAACTTCTGGGCAAGACACGGCACCGAAGGGCCGGTGTTCGCCTTTGCCGGCCACACCGATGTGGTGCCACCCGGCCCCCTGGAGCACTGGACCTCCGCTCCCTTTGCGCCCCAAGTGCGCGACAGCTTTCTGTACGGACGCGGCGCCGCCGACATGAAGGGCAGCATCGCGGCCATGGTCACGGCCTGCGAGCGCTTTCTTGCCGGCGGCAGAAAGCCACGCGGCTCCATCGCGTTCCTGATCACCAGTGACGAAGAAGGCAGTGCCGTGAACGGCACCGTCAAGGTCATGGAAGTACTGGAAGCGCGTCAGGAAAAGATTCACTACTGCATCGTCGGCGAGCCCTCCAGCACCACGCAGACCGGCGATGTCATCAAGATCGGCAGACGCGGCTCGCTGCATGGGCGCTTGACGGTGCATGGCATTCAGGGCCACGTGGCCTACCCGCACCTCGCTCGCAATCCCATCCATCGCGCCATGGCGCCGCTGGATGCCCTGTGCCGCGAAGTCTGGGACGAAGGCAACGAGTCCTTCCCACCGACGAGCTTCCAGATTTCCAACATCCACGCTGGCAAGGGCACGGACAATGTGATCCCCGGCGAACTGGAGGTGGCATTCAATTTCCGCTACTCCACCGCCCTGACCGAAGAGGCCATCAAGACGCGCACCACGGCGATTCTCGACCGCTTCGGCCTGGAGTACTCGCTGAGCTGGCATCTATCCGGCAAGCCCTTCCTGACGCAGCGCGGGGCATTCATCGACCTGGTCGCGGCCAGCATCAGGCAGGTGACAGGCCTGGAGACGGAATGCTCCACCACCGGGGGCACCTCCGATGGCCGCTTCATCGCACCCACTGGCACGCAGCTGGTGGAACTGGGGCCATGCAATGCCACCATTCACAAGGTCGATGAGAACGTGCGAGTGGCCGATCTGGACGCGCTCAGCCACATCTACGAAGACGTGCTGGTGCGACTGCTGGGCTGACAGAGATAGACGTCGAAACGGCTCGAGGAACCGGGCAATTGGTATGACGGCTTGCACGCGTCGAGAAAGCCGGCAATGCGCGGGCGCTTGACGACCACACGCTTCGCGCCGAGCCCCATGGCCCAAGCCAGCATGGCAGGGGCGTCGGGTTCCGCCTCCAGCAGCAACTGCAGCATGGCCATGTGTTTCTTCACTTTGGCGGATTTGCGCCGACGCTCGGGAAACATCGGGTCGAGATAGACTACATCCGGCACTCCTCCCAGCGACTCCCGCGCTACCAGGGTGCTGTCTGCGTGCAGCAGATGCATGCGGGACACCGCCTTGCGCACCCGGTCATCGTCACTGCCCGCCGCGCGTTGCAGTCCATCGGCCAGCAGGGCGTGCACCCAGGCGTTGCGTTCCAGCATCTGCACTTCACACCCCGCATTGGCGAGAATGAACGCATCGAGACCGAATCCGGCCGTGGCATCGAGAATGCGCAGGGCCTGCCCCGTGCGCAGCCCCACCGCTTTGACCAAGGCCTCGGGCTGCGAAGGATGACGCTGGCGCCAGGCGAGTGACTTGTCATCAAAATCGACGCTTACTGCCCCCAAGGACGGATCGCTGCGGCAGCTCAGCGCCAGTTGCCCCTCTTGCCGTTCAAGCTGGAAGTCCGCCGCAGGGGTCATGAGGGCATCCGTCAGGCCTGCAGCGAGAAGTGGACGAAGAGAAGTCCGACGCCCATCAACACGCGATAGATCACGAAGGGCAGGAAGCCCATGCGCTCGATCAGCTTCAGGAAATAGTGAATGCAGGAGAACGACACGAGAGCGGAAAGAAGCACCGCATAAGCGAGCACACCCCACTGTGCCTGGGCCTCATCCTGCAGCAGTTCACCACCCTTGAGCAGACCGCTGGCCGCAATGATGGGAATGGCCAGCAGGAACGAGAAGCGTGCGGCCGCCTTGCGGTCTAGCCCGCAGGCCAGCGCCGCCGTCATCGTGACACCGGAACGCGACGTGCCTGGAATCAGCGCCAGCACCTGTGCGAAACCGACTATCAGCGTGGTGCGCAGCGTGAGCTGCTCGATGCCCACACGCACAAGAGGCCGATTGTCCGACCACCACAACAGGATACCGAAGAATATGGACGTGAAAGCGATCAACAGCATGTTGCGCGCGTAGAGTTCGATCAAGTCGGCAAGCAGCAGACCGGCGATACCGGCCGGGATTGTGCCGGCCACCACGAACCACGCGAGGCGGGCATCGGGTGACATGGCCCCTCCTCGAAGCGATAGCTGCCACGCCTGAAAGAGTCGCAGCAGATCGGTGCGGAAATAGGTGAGCACGGCCAGCAGACTGCCGATGTGCACGGCCACGTCGAACACCAGCCCCTGATCGGGCCAGCCGAGCAACTCCTTCGGCAGCAAGATGTGAGCGGAGCTGGAGATGGGAAGGTATTCCGTCAAGCCTTGCAGGAAGGCGAGAAAGCTTATCTGGAAATAATCGAGTTCCATATCAGGCCTGATAACCCATTTGATCCTTGAGGTAGATGGGGAGCACGGCAGAGGCTGCCACACCCTTTTCGCCGCGACGTGCATGCGCGAGCGCGACGGCCGCCAGTGCCACGGCCTCGCTGCTGCAGTCGATCAGCAAATGCTGTGTATCAGGCAATGCGGGACACAGGGCCCATCCATCACCCACCGCGACACCCGGACCCTCGAAGCGCAGCTCCTCGGGCTTGCAGACTCTCTCGGCCCCCAAGAGCACGGGGCAGTCGTCCTGGATCGCATAGGACGCGGCATAGACTTCGTCTTCGCGCGCCTGCAGACAGACATTGAACATTGCGCCTGAATGTGCGAAGTGCGCCCGCATGGCCATCACAGCCAGTGATGAAATGCAGAACACGGGGACACTCGTGGCGAATGACAAACCCTGCACGACGCCCGCGCCAATGCGCAGTCCAGTGAAAGATCCCGGCCCGATCACCAGAGCGAATGCATCCAGTTCGCGCACACTGATGTGGTGCTCGTCCAGCAGACCCTGAATCATGGGTAGCAGTTCTCGAGCATGCTGTCGTGGCTCGGCGCTGCTGCGTGAAGAAATCAGTGAATCTGCTGTCAGGGCAACGGTGCAAAGCGCATGGGAGGTGTCGATGGCAAGAATGCGTTTCATGCGGAAAGTATACCGGACGCAATTAAAAATCCCTCAGCGCTTTTCAGCACTGAGGGATTGGATTGGCTCACCACCTTGCTGGTGTCGGCAATCAACCAGCAGCGGGCGCTGGTGTCGCAGCGGGTGCTGGTGCGGCGGCTTTCTTAGCAGCGGGCTTGGGCGCTGCAGGCTTGGCAGCAGGAGCGGCCTTGCTTGTTGCGGGTGCCTTGGCTGCAGGCTTCGCTGCGCTTTTCGCGGGCGCTGCCTTCTTCACGGCGGCCTTGGCAGGTGCTGCAGCCTTCTTCGCCGGAGCTGCTTTCTTCGCAGGGGCCTTCACTACAGGCTTCGCCGCGCCTTTCGCGGGCACTGCCTTCTTCGCAGCCGCCTTCGCAGGTGCTGCTGCCTTTTTCGCAAGGACTTTGCCTTTCACGGCAGCAGTGACTTTCGCGGCCACTTTCTTTGCAGCAGTCTTCACTACCTTGACGACTTTCTTCGAGGCTGCTTTCGCTTTCACCGCTGCGCGGCGCGCTGCCGCCTTCTCCTTGATCGCGAGTTTCTTCGCGGCTGTGCGTGCCTTAAGCAGCGCGCGCTTGGCGGCGATACGCTCACGCGCAATGCGCTTCTTCGCAGCGGCCTTCGCTTTCGCGGCGGCCTTCTGTGCGGCGGCTTTCGCTTTCACCGCCGCTTTCGTGGCGGCGATCTTGCGCTTGAGTTCTTCTTTCTTGGTGCGAGCGGCTTCCTTGATGGCATCCGCCTTCGCGCGCTTCTTCTTCCAGGCAGCGGCAAATGCCTTCACGGCTTTGGCAAGATCTGCCTCTGCCTTGGCAGCGATGGCTGCCTTGCGGGCTTCTGCGCTGGCCTTGAGTTGAGCGGCTGTCTGAGCGGCCTGGAGCTTGACTGCAGAGGCACGTGCCTTGGCAGCTGTGGGCTTGCTTGTTGCGGTGGAGTTCTTGGAAGCTTTAGTTTTAGCAGAAGCGGCCTTGCCTTTTGCTGCGGCAACGGGCTTGGCTTTCGTGACTGCAGCCTTGGTCAGTTTTGTCGCTGCTGATGAAACTTTTGCTGGAGCAGCAGCAGCGGTTTTCTTCACGGCCGATTTGGCAGGCGCCTTCTTTGTCGCTTTAACTTTAGCCATACTGATATCTCTCCAAATATGTGGAACAAAACCACTTTAATTTCTTCAACAGAGGCCATGCCTTGTTTGAGCGGCACCATAGCACAAAAAAATTGTGCATACAGCATGCGTCGTTTCATTAGTTGAAAAAAATCAACTTATTTCCGTATTCTTTTTTTCGAGAATTTCGAATTCGTGTCTGACGAGATCAGTGCGGGAAAGTCGCGGGGAAACACTGCAGTGCAACAGGAGTGTCAGCCGTGCACTGACACTCCTGAAGCAGCATCACATGGCAGAGAGCAAGCGAGTCAGTTCGACACGCACCGTGTCGACACTCAAGGCACCATCAAGCTGTTCGACTTTCACGGCATTGCCGGCGCGCTGCAGATCCTTGTAGAAATCGACCAGAGGACGAGTCTGCTGATGATAGACCTGCAGACGCTTGCGAATGGTTTCTTCCTTGTCGTCATCCCTTTGAATCAATGGCTCGCCACTGACATCATCAATGCCTTCGACAGCGGGAGGATTGAAGACGGTGTGATAGATACGACCCGATTCGGGATGCACTCGCCGACCGCTGAGACGCTTCACGATCTCTTCGTCTCCAACCGCAATCTCGACCACCACATCGATGTCGATGCCGGCATCCACCATCGCTTGCGCTTGGGGGATTGTGCGAGGAAAGCCATCAAACAGGAAGCCCTTGGCACAATCAGCTGCAGCAATGCGCTCCTTGACGAGCGCGATGATGATCTCATCGGTGACCAGTCCGCCGGATGCCATCACTTCCTTGACCTGCAGGCCAAGTGCAGTGCCGGCCTTCACGGCAGCGCGCAGCATGTCGCCCGTGGAAATCTGCGGAATCCCGAACGTGGACACTATGAACTGTGCCTGTGTCCCCTTGCCCGCGCCTGGGGCCCCCAGCAATATCACTCGCATAAAACACTCCTGAATGGTGCCTGACAGCTGTCAGACAAACTTGCCAATGAAAAAATCGTGGCGACTCCAAGCGCTCGACCTTACACCAAAGGCAAGGATCGAAACAAGAAAGGAGCAGCGCTGAATCCTGAGCATCCTGCAGTCACTCGCTGCGCTGCGTTGTCTTCACTTCATCCCAAAGCGCGTCAAGCTCGCCCAGAGTCAATGCAGGCAGTGACAGCGAGCGCGCCTGGGCGAGCGTCTCCATCGCACGAAAGCGCTGTTCGAACTTGCGATTGGCAGCACGCAGTGCCGACTCGGAATCAATGTCCAGATGTCGCGCGAGATTGACGCAGCTGAACAGCACATCGCCGAATTCATCCTGCAACGCCTGGGCGTCTGCAGTGGCCATCGCGGCCTCGAGTTCGGCAATCTCTTCGCGCAATCGCGCCAGCACGGGCGCAGCCTCCTGCCAATCGAATCCCAGCGAACCGGCGCGCCGCTGCAGCTTGCGTGCGCGCTCCAGTGCGGGCAGCGCCGCGGGCACATCGTCCAGCACACTGGGCAGGACACCGACCGCAGAACGCGCCGCTTTCACCTGACGTTCAAGATTCTTGATCTCTTCCCAGCGAATCGCGACGGTCTCTGCGTCCAGTGCAAGCTCTGAGCTGCCGAAACTGGCAAGCGTGCCATCAGGAAATACATGGGGATGACGATGCAGCAGCTTAGAGCTGATGGCTGCAGCCACATCATGGAAATCGAACTGCCCCTGTTCGCTCGCGATCTGCGCATAGAACACTACCTGGAACAGCAGATCGCCCAGTTCATCACGCAACTGGGCAGCATCCTCGCGTTCGACGGCATCGATGACCTCGTAGACTTCCTCAAGCGTGTAGCCCGTCAAGGTCTTCAAGGTCTGCTTGCGATCCCAGTCGCAGCCATGCGCGCTGTCGCGCAGATGGCGGATGATGGTGAGCAACTGCTGCATGGACGCGTCACTGTTCACGTGTCGAAGGCTCCTGTGCGTTTATGTCTGCGGCGCCCTCCGGCGCTGCGATGGTGTCGACGCCATCTCCCGCCGCGATTCGACGCGCCTCGATGATGTTGTTCAAGCGGCTGATCTTTTCGAGCACGCGCGAGAGCACGGGATAGGAATCCACTTCCACCTGCAGCTTCATGCGCGCCGTTCCGGAACCACGATCGGTGCGCGTGTTCACCTCCATCACCTCGATGCCGGCATCCGCCAGAATCGTGGTGATGTCACGCAGCAGGCCGGCGCGGTCATAAGCAAGTATGTAGAGATCGACCAGCATGCTGATGCGGCGGCCATCGCCCCACTGCACTTCGATGAAATTCTCGTGGCTCTCCAATGGATAATGCAGGGCCACCGGACAATCGGGCTTGTGCACCACCACCTGATTGTCCATGCCCAGACAGCCCACGATCGGATCGCCCTCCAACGGGCGACAGCAGCTCGCGAGCTGCGTGGAGAAGCGTCCCGCGCCCGACACGTGCGTGGCCGACGCAGGCGCCTCGGCATCCTTGCGCGATTCGTCGAGGACGCACAGCAGCTGCGAGAGTTCCTGCGCCGCGGTGATCACTTCATCCACGGTGATTGCACTCACCCCGACTGCTGCAAACAGGGCCTCAGCATTGCGACAGCCCAGCTTGCGCGCCAGCGCCCGATAATCGGGATGCGCCACGGCGAGGCGTTCAAATTCCTCGGCCAACAAGGCGCGACCATGCACGACATTCTGTTCACGCCCCTGCGTCTTGAACCATTGCATCAACTTGGCCTGGGCGCGCGGCGTGTTGGCGTAACCCAGACCTGGCTTGAGCCAGTCACGGCTGGGCGTGCTGTGCTCATCCGCCAGCACTTCCACACGATCACCCGTCTGCAACTTGTAGTTCAGCGGCACTGTCTTGCCATTGACGCGCGCACCACAGCACTTGTTGCCGACTTCGGTATGCACGTAATAGGCGAAATCGAGCGGTGTGGCCCCTTTCATCAAGTCGACGACGTGCCCTTCCGGCGTAAACACGTAAACGCGATCCGGCGTCGTGGAATCGCTGCGCAACTGCTCGGCCAGACCGCCGACCATGCCCATTTCGTCATGCCAGGCCAGCAACTGACGCAGCCAGGCGATCTTCTCGTCGTAGCTGTCCTTATAGTGCGGATCCGTGATGCCTTCCTTGTAGCGCCAGTGCGCACAGACGCCAAGCTCGGCATCCTCGTCCATTGCGTAGGTGCGAATCTGCACCTCGAACACCTTCTTGTCCGGGCCGATCACGGCGGTGTGCAGGGACTGGTAGCCGTTCTCCTTGGGGGTGGCGATGTAGTCGTCGAATTCATTGGGAATCACGCGCCACAGATTGTGCACGATCCCCAGAGTGGCGTAGCAGTCACGGATTTCAGGCACGAGAATGCGGACCGCGCGGATATCATAGATCTGCGAGAAATCCAGCTTCTTGGCCTGCATCTTGCGCCAGATGCTGTAGATGTTCTTTGCTCTGCCCGTCACTTCGGCATCGATGTTGGCGCGATCCAGCTGACGCCGCAGCTCCTCCGTCACCTCCAGCACGAAACGCTCACGATCCACGCGGCGCTCGTCCAGAAGCCGGGCGATGCGCTTGTAGTTCTCTTCCTGGAGATAGCGGAACGAGAGGTCTTCGAGCTCCCATTTCAATTGACCTATGCCCAGGCGGTGCGCCAGCGGCACATAGATCTCGAACACTTCACGCGCCACGCGCTGTCGGCGCTCCTCCGGTGCACCCTTGACCGCACGCAGCGCGCAGGTGCGCTCGGCAAGCTTGATCAAGGCCACACGCACATCGTCGATCAGCGCCAGCAGCATCCTGCGGACGTTTTCCACCTGATGTTCGCTCTGACCGAGCACACGGGTGCGCGAGGTGTCCGTTTCATTGATGGCTGCCATGCGCTGGACGCCCTCGACAAGCTTGGCCACTTCCGCGCCGAACTGCTCGCGCACGACGTCCAGACCGACACGTGATTCGCGCACACTGCGATACAGGATGGAGGCGATCACAGCCTCACTGTCCAGCCGCAGGTCGACCAGAATCTCTGCCATTTCCAGCCCGGTCAGATAACTGTTGCGCCCTGCCCAGACGGTATTGGCGACGCGGGCCTGCTGCTCGAGAGCCCAGCTCATGTCACAGGCATGACGTATGCGCTCGATGTGCTCCAGCATGCCACGCGACTGCAGAGAGGCAATCCACTCATCGAAGCAGATACTGCCGTCTGGATTGAACTTGTGGGTCTCTCTCACCTGGACCATGGGGCAGTTCTCTTGTCTTGCGTCAGGATTTCGTGAGCACGAATTCGGCGATGGATTCCACATGGGAGGTGTGGGGGAACATATCCATCACCCCGGCACGCGTCAGCCGGTAACCGTGCTTGACCAACTCACCTGCATCGCGGGCCAGCGTCGCTGGATTGCAGGAGATGTAGAGAATCTTGCGCGCCCGCATGGCGGCGATCACGGGGATGATCTCAAGCGCCCCGGAGCGGGGCGGGTCCAACAGGATCTTGTCATAGCGCTGCGCGGCCCAGGTGGAACTGCCGAAATCGACGCACAGATTCGCGGCATGGAATTCGACATTGTCGAGCCCGTTGGCACGGGCATTCTCGAATCCGCGCCGCACCATCTCGTCACTGCCTTCCACTCCGACCACATGACGACTGCGCGTGGCCAGCGGCAGCGTGAAATTGCCAAGTCCGCAGAAGAGGTCGAGGATGGTTTCGTGCTTCTGTGGATCGAGCATCTCGAGTGCGCGCGCGATCATGTCCCGGTTCAGCTCACCATTGACCTGAGTGAAGTCGGTGGGATGAAACGACATGCGCAGGCCGAACTGCGGGAGATGGTAGTGCAGTCGATCCTCACCCTCTGCCGGCCACGGACGATGCACCGAGTCACTGCCCCCAGGCTGCAGATAGAGAGTGATGCCTTGTTCGCGGGCAAGCTCGCTGAACGCCTGCTGGTCCGCGGGCGTGAGCGGCTCCAGATGGCGCACGATCAGGGCCACGTCTTCCGGCAGGTGCACACCCTGCGCCGCGGGCTCAGCGTTCTCACCGACGGCCACCTCGATCTGCGGCACCGTAAACCGACAATCGCGAGCGGCCAGGAATTCGCGCAGTGGCGCGATCAGCCGCGCCACCCGTGGATTCAGGACTGCGCAGTCATCCATCTGGGCGATGAAGGTGCTGTTCTTCTCGCGAAAGCCGACCAGCATCGCTTCCTTCTTCACGACATAACGCACGGCGAGGCGCGCCTTGCGTCGATAGCCGACACTCTGGCTGCGCAGCGCGGGCAGGTGTTCATACTGCTGCAGGCCACCGATGTGCTGCATCTGCTCGTGCAGCACGCGCTCCTTGAGGGCGATCTGCGCATCGGGGTGCAGGTGCTGCATGGCGCAGCCGCCGCAGACACTGGCATAGGCACAAGGGGGCTCCACGCGTTCCGCTGCCGGGATCAGGATGGTCTCGACGCGCAATTCGTCATACTGCTTGTGACGAGCCACGTAGCGCGCACTGGCGGTCTCGCCGGCCAGCGCACCATCGACAAAGGCGATCTTGCCATTGATGCTCGCGACCCCCCGCCCGTCATGGCTCAAGCGCTGCACCTGCAACTCCACAGCCTCGGTGGGAAGTTTGTTGCGACGTCGTGTACTGCTCATGGAGTCTACCTGTTGCTGCAGGGCACACACGCTGGCGGAGCGGTCAGTGCCGACTGCCCCGGGGCCTGTGCGCGAATGGAAAAATCAGGCAAAGACGCCTGTCGAAAGATAACGGTCGCCACGATCACAGACGATGGCCACGATGACGGCATTACTTAGACGACGACTGAGCTGCAGCGCCGCGAACACCGAGCCGCCCGACGACACGCCGCAGAAGATGCCCTCTTCCCTGGCCAGAGCGCGCATGGTGTTCTCGGCATCGCTCTGATTGATATCCATGACTTCGTCGACGCGTGAAGCATCGAAGATCGACGGCAGGTATTGCTGCGGCCAGCGACGGATGCCGGGGATACGCGACCCCTCTTGCGGTTGCAGGCCGACGATGGTGACTGCGGGGTTCTGCTCCTTCAGGAAGCGTGACACGCCCATGATGGTGCCCGTCGTCCCCATTGAACTGACGAAATGCGTGACGGTGCCTTGCGTGTCACGCCATATCTCCGGCCCGGTATGGAGGTAGTGGGCCTGGGGATTGTCCGGATTCGCGAACTGGTCGAGAACCTTGCCCCGCCCTTCTCGCGCCATGCGTTGCGCAAGATCACGTGCCCCTTCCATGCCCTGTTCCTCCGTCACGAGGATCAACTGCGCGCCGTAGGCGGACATCGACGCCCGGCGCTCGGCCGACATGTTCTCCGGCATGATCAGAATCAGTCGATAGCCCTTCACGGCACAGACCATGGCAAGCGCGATGCCCGTGTTGCCGCTGGTGGCCTCGATGAGGGTATCGCCGGGATGAATATCCCCTCGCAGCTCGGCCTGCAGGATCATGTTGTAAGCGGGACGATCCTTCACGGAGCCGGCGGGGTTGTTGCCTTCCAACTTGACCAGCACGGTATTGCTGGTCTCGCCCGGCATCCGTGCCAGCTTGACCAGCGGCGTGTTGCCGATCAGCGCTTCAATCAGCGGGTACTTGATGGACATCAGGGTCACTCACAGAAAATTTGGCGCGATTTTACCCTGTATTGCCTGGGCCTGAAAGCAAGCCGGTGGCATGGCCTCATTCCCGAGCACGCGCACTCAGGAAGAGTTCACGACTCGCGAGCGGCTTGTCGCCCAGCAAGCGCTGCAGTGCGAGCCGCGTCAGGCGCATGGCGGCGCGCCCATGGGCGGCTTCCTTGAAATCACAGTGACGCAGGGCACACAGTTCTGCGCCCGTGAAGGTCAGCTGATCAGGTGATGACACGTGGCCCGAATGGGCGATTCGCTCAAACCCCTCTTCCTCGAGAAACAGATAGTGACCCTGGGCGATGATGGGCTCACCCGAACGACAGTCCACCGCCAGATTGAGGCCGTAGCCCAGCGTCTCCAGCAATGCGAGTTCGAAGCGGCGCAGGGTGCTCGCCACATCGCGTTCTGTGCTGAGCGCGATGATGGCCTGCTGGTAGGAACGGTACAGATCCCCATGCTCCTCGTGACTGAGCAGAAGCCGCACCAGCAGTTCGTTCAGATAGAGCCCGCTGAATAGACGCGTGCCTTGCAGACTCAAGGCGCCGTGACTGCTCTCAACCGCTGTGAGCGTCTTCAATTCGTGCCGACCGGCGAGCGTGATGAGCAAGGGATGGAAAGGTTGCAGAAGAGCGCGGGTGCGCGACCCGGCGCGGCGGGCACCCCGCGCGACCGCGCGCAGACGGCCGTAGTCCAGAGACAGGAAGTCGACGAGCAGGCTGCTGTTCTGATAAGGCCGGGTATGCAGCACCCACGCCGGCTGCAGCTCGATCCTGGCACTCATCGCGCGCTCCCCGTCTCAGTCGATGTGATAGCCAAGGCTCTGCAGGGCGCGTTCGTCATCGGCCCAGCCACTCTTGACCTTGACCCACAGATTCAGCATCACTTTGGCATCGAAGGCCTTTTCCATGTCGACGCGCGCAGCGCTGCCGATGAGCTTCATGCGACTGCCTCGCGTGCCGATGATGATCTGCTTCTGGCTCTCCTTGTCCACGAGAATCAGCGCGTGAATGTGCACGACGCCTTCCTGGATGGTGTATTTCTCGATCTCGACTGTCACTTCGTAAGGTAGCTCGTCACCCAGTTGACGCGTGATCTTCTCGCGAATGATCTCGGCGGCCAGAAAGCGAGAGCTGCGATCGGTCACCTGGTCGACGGGATACAGGAACTGCCCCTCGGGCAGATATTTCGCCACACATTTCTCGACAGCCTCCAGGTTGTAGCTGGACAGCGCCGACAGTGGAATGATCTCGGCGAATTCACGAATCTTTGTCATACGTTCAATATGGGGCAACAGCTTCTGCGGGTTCTCCAGCAGATCGCACTTGTTTATCAGCAGCAGCACCGGCACCTGCACCTTCTCCAGCGCCTGCAGCACCAGTTCGTCCTCCTCGTTGAAGACCAGGCGCTCCACCACGAACAAGACCAGGTCGACCCCATCAAGCGTGCTCGTCGCGGTCTGGTTCATCACACGATTGATGGCCTTCTTCTGCGACTTGTGGATGCCGGGCGTGTCGACATAGACGTATTGCAAGGCACCCACGGTCTTGATGCCAAGAATGCGATGCCGTGTAGTCTGCGGCTTGCGCGAGGTGATGCTGATCTTCTGCTCCAGCAGATGATTGAGCAGCGTGGACTTGCCCACATTGGGCCGGCCCACGATGGCAATGAAGCCACAACGCTCCTGGGCTGCGGACTGTTCCTGCATGGTCATGACATTGAACTCCTGCGTCGGGTCATGAAGTCAGTGCCTGCAGAACACGGCCTGCAGCCTCTTGTTCCGCCAGTCGGCGGCTGCGTCCGCTGCCGGACATGCCCATCGGTGTCAGCGCAGTGCGACAGTGCACCACGAAATTCTGCTGGTGATCGGTGCCTTCCACCGCCACCACTTCGTATTCCGGCACGGGTAACGAGCGCGCCTGCAGCAGTTCTTGCAAGGCTGTCTTGGCATCCTTGTGCAGCTGCTGCGCCGGCTGGGTGAGAAACTCCTGGTCGAACAGCTGCAGGGCCCAGGCACGGCAGGCACTCATGCCGCCGTCGAGATAGAGGGCACCCAGCAGCGCTTCCATGGCGTCGGCCAGAATGGACTCTCGCTGTCGCCCGCCCGACTTCAATTCGCCCGGCCCGAGGATCAGCAGCTCACCAATCTGCAGTCGCTGCGCGATATCTGCCAGCGTCCGCTGATTCACCAGACGCGCGCGCATGCGGCTGAGTTCCCCCTCGGGGGCATAGGGAAATCGTGAGGAGAGCTCTTCGGCCACCAGAAAGCCAAGGATGGCATCGCCAAGAAATTCCAAACGCTCGTTGTTGTCTCGACTCGCGCTGCGATGCGTCAATGCGCGCTGCGCGAGGGTCGCGTCCTTGAAGTGGTAGGCAAGCGCCCTTTCGAGTTGCGAGAGAGAGACAGTCATTCAGTCGATTCGATCGTCAAAACTGATGATCACGTCGACGTTGCCGACGAGGGGAATCCGGCGTTCGTAGTCGATCACGAGCGCAGGGCTGGCATTCTCGCGCTGCAACGTGATGCTGTTGAGGTTGAAGTCACGGACGTTGTTGACACGCAGAGCGCTGGCGATTTCCTCGCGCACTTCCACTTGCGTGAGGCCGGCCGCGCGCCCACTGGCGAGGAGCTCCTGCGCCGCACCCTTCACGAAATTGCGATCCAGATGCACCGGCAGAATCTTCAATCCGAATGTCAGCCCGCTGACCAGCAAGACCAGCAGCATCAACAGGCCGAATTTGGAGAAACCAAGCTGTGAGCGCGGCAATGAGGAATGGAAACTAGTCATGGCACTCTCCTGAAAAGGGGCAGACCCGACGCCTTGTGGCTCGTTGATGCGCAGCTGCACATTATAGGCAGCGCCCATGAGCGAACCGCGATTCAGTGCGCGTTTCAGAGAATCAGTCCATTGCGACGGAATGTGGGAAGCGTCCAGCCCGGCTCCTTGTGCATCCAGACGGCAAACGCCTTGCCGACGATGTTCTGCTCCGGCACCGCGCCCCAGACGCGGCTGTCCGCGCTGTTGTCCCGGTTGTCGCCCATCATGAAGTAATGCCCTTCCGGCACCACCCAGACAGTGCGGCCGCCATCGCGAGACGGAGCGTTCATGATCTGGGTCTCGTGCGCCACTTCGCCGAGGGTTTCCGTCAGCAGAATGCCGCTCTGCATCATTCCATTGGGCATCTCGATCTCGACCTGGTCGATGGGCTGAGACTGCACGCGTTCGTCGTTGATGTAGAGCACCTTGTCCTCGTAGCGGATGGTATCGCCCGGCAGGCCCACGACGCGCTTGATGAAGTAGCGACTGTCGTGCGGCGGGATGAACACCATCACCTCACCGCGCTTCGGCTCGTTGATCTCGACGATCTTGGTGCCGACCACTGGAAGACGCAGCCCATAGGTGTACTTGTTCACCAGGATGAAGTCACCGACCTCCAGCGTGGGAATCATGGAACCGGAAGGAATCTGGAAAGGCTCCACCAGAAAGGAGCGCAGCACCAGCACGATCAGCAACACGGGGAAGAACGATTTTGCGTACTCGACGACAATGGGCTCCTGCTCGGCCACCGCGATAGCCTGAGCGAGCGCTTCGCTGGGAGGCTGCTGCACCGCTTTCAATTTCGCCACGGCCTGACGCCGCGGCTCGGCGTTGACCATTCGGTCGAACAGGGCCACGGCGCCTGTCAGCACCACAAGCACCAGCAGCACCAGGGAAAAATCGATATCCATCAGCTATCCACCTTGAGCACCGCCAGGAACGCTTCCTGCGGCACTTCGATATTGCCCACCTGCTTCATGCGCTTCTTGCCCGCTTTCTGCTTTTCCAGCAGCTTCTTCTTGCGTGTCACGTCGCCGCCATAGCATTTGGCCGTGACATTCTTGCGCAGCGCCTTGACCGTTTGACGCGCGATGATCTGGCCGCCGATCGCCGCTTGTATGGCCACATCATACAATTGCCGCGGAATCAGTTCCTTCATTTTCTCCACCAGCAACCGGCCCTTGCTGTGCGCCTGTTCGCGATGCACGATCAGCGCCAGGGCATCCACGCGGTCGCCATTGATGAGCACATCGAGGCGAACCAGGTTGGCGGGCTCGAAACGGATGAAGTGATAGTCCAGTGACGCATAGCCGCGACTCGCCGACTTGAGCTTGTCGAAGAAATCCAGCACCACTTCATTCATGGGCAGTTCGTAGCGCAGGGACACCTGACGCCCGATGAACTGCATGTCTCGCTGCACCCCTCTGCGCGCGATGCACAGATTGATGATGTTGCCGAGATATTCGTGCGGCACCAGAATGCTGGCCAGCACGATGGGTTCGCGCATTTCCTGGATGGAGGTGACGGCTGGCAACGCGGAGGGACTGTCCACGCGCACGGTGTTGCCATTGTGCAGCAGCACTTCATAGACCACGGTCGGCGCCGTGGTGATCAGCGACAGGTCATACTCTCTCTCGAGACGCTCCTGGATGATTTCCATGTGCAGCATGCCCAGGAACCCGCAGCGGAAACCGAAGCCCAGCGCATCGGAACTTTCGGGCTCGTAGTACAGCGAGGCATCGTTCAGCGTGAGCTTTTCCAGCGCATCGCGGAAATTCTCGAAATCGTCGGAAGACACGGGAAACAGGCCGGCATACACCTGCGGCTGAATCTTCTTGAAGCCGGCCAGGGAAAGCACGTCCGCCGTGGCAGCGTGCGTGAGCGTGTCACCAACCGGAGCGCCCTTGATCTCCTTGATGCCCGCGACCACAAAGCCCACTTCACCGGCACGCAGCACGTCGGTCTCCAGTCGCTTGGGCGTGAACACTCCCACACCGTCCACCAGATGCGCCTTGCCGATAGTCTTGGCGATGATCTTCTCGCCCTTGCGCAGGGTGCCCTGCTTCACGCGCACCAGCGACACCACACCGAGGTAATTGTCGAACCAGGAGTCAATGATCAGCGCCTGCAGCGGCGCGTCGACATTGCCCTGTGGGGGGGGCACCAAGCGGACCAGCTCTTCCAGAATCTCGGTGATGCCCATGCCGGTCTTGGCACTGGCACACACGGCGTTGGAGGCATCGATGCCGATGATCTCCTCGATCTCCTGGCGCACCTTCTCCGGCTCGGCCTGCGGCAGGTCCATCTTGTTGAGGACCGGAATCACCTCCAGCCCCTGCTCGATGGCCGTGTAGCAGGTCGCCACGGACTGTGCTTCCACACCCTGACCGGCATCCACCACCAGCAGAGCGCCTTCGCAGGCAGCCAGCGAGCGCGACACCTCGTAAGTGAAATCCACGTGGCCGGGGGTATCGATGAAATTCAGCTGATAGCGCCTGCCGTCCTTGCTGTCGAAATGCAAGGTCACGCTTTGTGCCTTGATCGTGATGCCGCGCTCGCGCTCGATATCGAGGGAATCCAGCACCTGCTCGTTCATTTCACGTGCGTCCAGCCCGCCGCAGAGCTGGATGAAGCGATCAGCGAGAGTGGACTTGCCGTGGTCGATATGGGCGATGATGGAGAAATTGCGGATGTGGCTGAGATCACTCACAGGATTGGGTCACAAAGTCGAGATTAATGGGCATGGTCGCAAGACCAGGGCACAGGAGTGGCGCGCGCGGCGCCAGGCCATGTTTTCAAGGCGGCAAGTCTACAGGATCGAAGTGGAGCTGTCAGTGAATTTCCGGCGGAATATCAGTGGGCTGCAACTGCGTTTTCGCACTGCGAAGAGCCGGTGGTCGCCATGCAACGACCACCGGCAACGGCACATGAGGCCTATTTCAACTCGAATACCAGGGTCGTTCCGCGGCCCTCGCGCAGGATCCTGACTGGCACGAAGCCGGTATCCGGCAGTTGCCGTGAGGCGCTGTCGAAGGCATCGCGATCCGGCACGGGCATGCGATTGAGCTCGACAATCACATCGCCCTCCCGCAGGCCTGCCTGCTCGGCAGGACCATCCAGAACCTCCTGCACCAGCACGCCGTCAGTGCCAATGGCCTCGCGTACATCGGGCGCCAGGCTGTCGATGGTCAACCCCAGCCGGTTGGCAGGAGGCGGTTCAATGGCCTGACTCTGCGCCGCAACACCGCTGCCGGGCAAGGCACCCACGATGACATCCAGGCTCAGCGTTTCAGCATTGCGCATGATCGTAAGCTCAGCACTGGTGCCAGGCCGCACCTGGCCCACATAGAAAGGCAGCATGGAGGAGCTCTCGATCTCCCTTCCATTGAAAGCCGTGATGATGTCGTCATTCAGCACGCCGGCCTGCTCGGCCGGACCGCCCGGCTGCACTTCGTCAACGAAGGCCCCCATGGGCCTGGGCATGAAGAAGGCTTCCGCCAGCGCGAAATCGACGTCCTTGATCAGCACCCCCAGAAGGCCGCGGCTGACCGCACCGGTCTCCCGCAATTGCTCGACCACATTCAAGGCTACATTGCTGGGAATGGCAAAGGAGATTCCGTTGGACCCGCCTGTGCTGCTGAGGATCTGCGAATTGATGCCGATCACCTCGCCTTCGAGGTTGAACAACGGACCCCCTGAATTGCCCTGATTGATCGCGACATCCGTCTGGATGAAGGAGACATAGTTGGTCTGATTGCCCGGCACTGCGCGGCCCTTCGCACTGACGATTCCTGCTGCCGCAGAGAACTCCAGACCGAAGGGGGAGCCAATCGCCAGCACCCATTCCCCTACGCGAACGGCCTCGGAATCGCCGAACTCGACGGTGGGCAGATTCTCTGCTTCGATTTTCAACAACGCCACATCGGACAATTCGTCCGTGCCAATAATTCGCGCCTGGAATACGCGCCTGTCGTTCAATGTGACCGTGATCTGATCGGCGCCGTTGACCACATGATGATTGGTGATGACATAACCGTCCTCCGAAATGATGAAGCCCGAACCTACGCCACCACGAGGGCGGGAACGACGTTCCTCAAGTTCGGGAGGCAATGGCTCATCGGGGCTCAGGCGACGCAACAACTCTTCGATGTCGCCGCGTTGATTGTCGGCAGCAGAGGCCTGCTGCATGGTCGCGATATTGACGATCGCAGGACCGTTGCGCTCGACCAGCGTGGCGAAATCCGGCAATTCGGCGGCCTGCGCGAACCTCCCTGAAACTAGAGTCAAGGCGAGAAAGAGAAAAGGCACCCGCCACGCAATGGCTGCGAGCCTGTGGGATGGTCTGAGCATGCATCTACTCCCCATGGCATGATTTCCGGCGGATGCCGGGACGTCATCAAGCGTTGGTTCAGCCGTAAAGTACAGCGCGCGAGCGAGGGGGGCAAGCCTTGAATCGAGATGGAGCGAAAGGCATGAACAGGCGGGTACGGGGCGAAGCCCGGCGACAGCGAGAGGCTGCCGCCGGACGGTGTCAGTTCTCGATCTGGTTGACCTGCCGGATCAACTGGGAATCCTGCAGGATGTTGAAAGCCGGGTTCGCTGGCTCGTTCTCGCGGAACTGGATTGACACACCACGAATGTAATCGTTCAGTCGCTGCTGCGCCTCTGCGTCGAAGGCGGACTGGGCAGCCACTTCGACGGGCGAGTTGCTGGAATCGACCTTCGTTGCAGGTTGAGCTTCCGTGCTTGCTGCCACGCTATCGGCGGGACTGTTCTGATTCAGCGCAGACTGCAGACCGACAAAGACTGCCAATGTCACGGATGCCGCGATTGCCATACGACCCACGACTGGCAGCCAGGGCGCCGAGATACGCGCAGCGTTGGGCTTGCCACTGGAATAGGGAGCTTCAGCCGCCAGGGCAGCCAGGATGCGCTGGCTGCCGGCCGCAGAGACAGTGAATACCTCTTCCTTGTGCAGAACAGAGCGTGCCAGGTGGTAACGGTTCCAAGTGTGCGCCAGCTCTGGATTCTCGGGCATGTCCTTCAACAAGCGACGCAGCTCGAGTTCGTCGGCGTGGTCGTCCATCAAGGCGGATAGGGTTTCCGCGTGCTCTCTGGCCTGACTGGGTTGTTTGCTCATGCATGACCTCTATTGGATGGGCGTGAGACTGACATTTGCAGGGTTTGACCGCAGCCTCCGGACTTCGTTCCGTCACAACTGCATCAAATCACGAATTTTCTTGTCGATGGCTTCCCTGGCCCGAAATATCCTCGACCGCACTGTGCCAACGGGACAATCCATGATTTCCGTGATGTCCTCATAACTGAGCCCTGAAAACTCCCGCAGGGTGAAGGCCGTCCGCAGGTCTTCGGGGAGCTCGTCGATGGCCTCGTTGATCAGTTTCTCCAGGTGCTCCTTCTGCAACAGCCCTTCTGGCGAATCAATGTCGCGCAGGGCGCTGGTATCCTCCACGAGCTCGGCGTCATCGAGATCGAAGTCGGTCGAGGGAGGCCGACGCCCTCGCGACACCAGATGGTTCTTGGCGGTATTCACTGCTATGCGGTAAAGCCACGTGTAGAAAGCGCTGTCACCCCGAAACAGATGCAAGGCACGGTAGGCCTTGATGAAGGCTTCCTGAGCGACGTCCTCGACTTCATGCGGATCTTTCACGAAACGTGAAATCAGACCTGCCACCTTGTGCTGATAGCGCAGAACCAGCAGGTTGAATGCCGCTTGATTGCCATTGAGCGTGCGCTCAACCAGCTGTTGATCTGTATCCTTGTTCACCGGCCCCGCCTCCCGGCGGAAATTTGCTGCGCATGGCATTGTGCGTACGCATGACGGTAATATAGGCCGCTTTCGACCCATGACAACAGCCAGTTCCCCGCATCATTTCCAGGGCATCGACCACCGTGACCATGCGCTTCAACGATAGCACATCTGTTCGTGACTACGACATTCTCGTCATTGGCAGTGGTGCTGCCGGACTGACACTCGCCTTGAAGACTGCTGACTTCGCGCGGGTGGCAGTGATCAGCAAGGGGCAATTGAGTCAGGGCGCCACCTACTGGGCCCAGGGCGGCATTGCGGCAGTGCTGGATGACGATGACAGCATCGATGCACATATCGCGGACACGCTTGTTGCAGGAGCAGGTCTCTGTCACAGGGACATGGTGTCCCATGTTGTCGAGAACAGCAGCGACTGCGTCAAATGGCTTGTCGAACAAGGTGTCCCTTTCACCACCATTGACCCGCATGATGCCAAGATAGATGCCGCACGCGCTCCTCTGCAACCAGACAACCTGTCCCCTTTGCACCTGACACAGGAAGGTGGCCACAGCCATCGACGCATCATTCACGCCACCGATGCAACTGGCCGTGCAGTGTTCGAAACCCTGGCCGCCAAGGCGCGACTGCATCGCAACATCGAACTGATCGAGAACGGCGTGGCGATCGATCTGATCACCTCTTCGAAACTCGGCCTGCCGGGAAACCGTTGCGTCGGCGCCTATGTCCTCAATGCACTGACCGGCAATGTCGATGTCTACAGAGCCCGTTTCGTGGTGCTGGCAACCGGCGGTGCAAGCAAGGCCTATCTGTTCACCAGCAATCCCGACGGCGCGACCGGTGACGGCATTGCCATGGCATGGCGGGCAGGCTGCCGGGTCGCCAACATGGAATTCAATCAATTCCACCCCACGTGTCTGTATCACCCCCACGCCAAGTCCTTCCTGATCACGGAAGCACTGCGCGGCGAAGGCGCGTGGCTGGAGCTCCCGGATGGCACACGCTTCATGAGCAGCTTCGACGAGCGCGGCGAGCTTGCCCCTCGCGATATCGTGGCCAGAGCCATCGATCATGAAATGAAGCGACTCGGCTGTGATTGCGTGTTCCTGAACATCAGCCACAAGCCCGCGGAATTCATCAAGGAGCATTTCCCAACCATTTATTCCAACTGTCTGAAATTCGGCATCGACATCACGCGCGATCGCATTCCTGTCGTGCCGGCGGCGCATTACACCTGTGGCGGCGTCGTCGTCGACAAGCACAGCCGCACCGATCTGCCGAATCTGTATGCCATCGGCGAGACGAGCTTCACAGGACTGCACGGCGCCAATCGCATGGCCAGCAATTCGCTGCTTGAGTGCTTCGTGCTTGCTTTCAGCGCCAGTGCGGACATTCGCGAGAAATTTTCCAGCACGCCACTCGCCGAGCACATTCCGGCATGGGATGACAGCAAGGTGACTCGCTCACGCGAAGAGATCATTGTGGCGCACAACTGGGACGAATTGCGTCGATTCATGTGGGCCTATGTAGGGATTGTGCGAAAGGACGAACGCCTGCAGCGTGCGCGCAGACGCATACAGCTGCTGGAGCAGGAGACGGCTGACTATTACAAGCATTACATTGTCAGCAAGGATCTGCTGGAACTGCGCAATCTGGTGCTCGTCTCCCGACTGATTGTGGAGAGCGCCATCGCTCGCAAGGAAAGTCGCGGGCTGCACTACTCGGTGGACTACCCCGACACGCTGCCCAACGCACAAGACACTGTGCTGCTGCCCGACAACGCCATCGTCAAGTCGTGATGCCGAACGCTCTTCTCATGCGGCGACAGCAGCGGCAGGACACGGGTACCAGCGCAGCATGGTTCGCAATTGTCGACGCGCGCCAGTGTCGGCGCTGTCCGGCAGAATCAGAACCTGTTCTGACCGCATCTTGGGCTTCCCTTCGTCCCACAGACTGAACTGCAGGATCTGCAAGTGCTCTGTGCAATAGACTCGAGGCAACAGCGCTGCCTTGTGCACGTCCTGTTCGTAGACCAGATACCACTCGTCGTCCATCAGAACCAGCGCACGCGGACCGCGCTGATCGCTGAACCACTGCCGGAAGGCGAGAGACAGCGGCACAAACAGCAACAGCGGCAGCAAGGAATCCTGCAGCACTATGAGGCAGGCCGACACGGCCAGGCCAATCTGCACTGCCTGCAAACGCAAGAGCAGACGTGAGGGCTGCAGATCAATTCGAAAGGACATGGGGACGTGCCCGTATCAGGTCTACCAGATTCTGCAACCGGGCATCGGGCACGGGCTCCCGCTGCACCAGCCAGGAAAACAGATCCTGGTCCTCTTCTTCCAGCAGTCGCTGATAGAGGCGCTGCTGTTCCTCATGCAATCGGGGCAAGACCTGTTCGACGAACGGCAGCAGCAACAGATCCAGTTCGCGCATGCCGCGACGGCTGTGCCACGCAAGTTTCTTGTACTCAATATCTGATAACATGTGCCAACCTGAAGTGTGTGTCTCTGCACTTCATGATAACTCAAAACCGCCAACTCGACCGGGCACCCTACATGGCCACTACGCTGACTGACCTGAACAACTTCGACCTGCTTGCAGTTTCGGGGGATGAAGCTGCCAAGTTTCTGCAGGGGCAGCTCACATGCGATATCAACAAGGTCACGCCCACACAGAGCGTGCGCGGGGCCTATTGCGATATCAATGGCAGGGTGATTGCCGACATGCGCGTCCTTGCCAGCGGCTCATCCTATCTGCTGCTGACGACACGCGGCATGGGCTATTCACTCAAGAAAACGCTGGAGAAATACATCGTCTTCTCCAAGGCTGCCATCAAGATCGAGACTTCCTCCTGGGAGCGCTTTGGCGTTTACGGGCCGAGTGCAACGCAAACCCTGCAGTCGATTTTCAAGACGGTTCCGGAAAATGCCGATGGCGTCGCGGGACAGGAAGACTACCTGCTCATCCGCTTGCCCGATGCACAGGCGCGCTATGAAATTCTGCTCAGCGCGGACAACGAAGACATACGCGATCAGCTGGAAGACCAGGGCATCACTGATGACCTGGAGGAATGGGAACTCGCGGACATTCGTCAGGGCAGTGTGCACATCACGTCCGACACCCAGGACACCTACACGCCCCAACTGCTGAATTACGACCTCACCGGAGTCATTGATTTCAAGAAAGGATGCTTCCCGGGCCAGGAGATCGTCGCCCGCATGCATTACCGCGCCCCGGCGAAGAAGCGTCTGTACCGGGCCACCGTGAAGGGCATGCGCACTGGCGGCGACTCGATGATCATGGCGGGAAATGAAAGCGTCGGCGAGATCATCAGCTTGGCAATGGCAGAGTCAGGGCAGTATGAATTGCTGGCGATCCTGCCTTGCGAGCTTGTCGAGCAGAAGACGCCTCTGGAACTGCGCAATCACCAGGATGACGGGGGTGAAACGCGCGCCGCCAAGGCCATCCTGCAGATACTCGACCTTCCCCTGCCCTCCGCCTGAGCTTCAGCGCAAGCTCAGGAACTGCAGGAGAGCATCGAACATCCGGCCTTGTGCCGGGCCCACTCCGGCCTTCGGCCATACAGCAAGGCAAAGCGTGGGTCTTCGTCATACGGGCGCTGCAGAGCCTGCTGCAGATCGCGCAGCAATTGCAGTTCTCCCTGTGCCGCCTGTTCAACGGCCTGCTGCGTCAGATAATTGCGCAACACAAAGCAGGGATTCATGGCATTCATGCGCGCCCTGCGCTGCCCCCAGTCGGAGTCCTGCTGCTCCAGTCGCGCCGCGTAAAGTGTCGCCCAGACATTGATGCGCTGCTGCTGCGCCTCGTCGTAGGCCGTCTGATCGTAGATGGCCTCCCGCACGATTTCCGCAAGCACCAGATCCTGCCGGCGATGGTCGAAGTCCGCCAGACGACGAAAGAACAGTGTGTAATCCGTCTCCTGCGCCACCAGTATCTGCATCAAGCCATCGAGAATCGCTTCGTCCTCTTGCTCTGTGCCCGGCAGCAAGCCCGCCTTGGCCAGAATCATTTCCTGCCATTCGCGTTCGTGCAGCGTGGCAAAACGAGTCAGCTCGGCCTCCATGGATTCTCGATTGCCCGTCACCGGAAGCAAGGCATTGGCGAGCTGATACAGATTCCACTGCACCACGGCAGGCTGCTGTCCGAAGCTGTAGCGACGCATGCCGGCATCCGTGGTGTTGGGCGTCCATTGCGCATCGAAGTTGTCGAGCCAGCCATACGGGCCGTAGTCGATGGTCTGACCAATGATCGACATGTTGTCAGTGTTCAACACCCCGTGAACGAATCCAGTGCGCATCCAGCCCAACAGGGTCACACGGGTGCGCTGACAGACTTCGGCAAACCAGCACGCGTGCAGAGCTTCTCGATCCAGTTCGCCACTCAGATGACGCGCATGCAACTCGGGAAAATCCGCCACAATCGTGAAATCGATCAGCTCACGCAACAGCTCCCATTCACCCCGCATGGCGCACAACTGGAAATGTCCGAAGCGAGTGAAGGAAGGTGCTACACGGCACACGATTGCACCGGGCTCTTCTTCTGGATTGCCGTCATAGAACATGTCGCGCAGGACCGAATCTCCAGTGCCGACCAGGCTCAATGCGCGTGTCGTGGGTACGCCCAGGAAGTGCATCGCCTCACTGCAGAGAAACTCTCGCATCGAGGAGCGCAGAACCGCTCGCCCATCCGCGCCACGGGAATAAGGAGTCGGTCCGGCACCTTTGAGCTGCAGACACTGTGGCTGACCGTCGAGATCAGTCACCTCACCAAGATTCATGGCGCGACCGTCTCCGAGCTGCCCTGCCCACTGGCCAAATTGATGACCGCCATAGCGCGTTGCATAGGGACGGCTTCCCGTGAGCAACTGATTTCCTGCCATGCATTGCAGGAACTCTTCACTACGGCAAAAGTCCTCCGAGAAACCGAGCTGTCGTGCCAGATCCGGTGACAGGGCCAGCAGCTGAGGCTCACCGACGCGTGTCGGCAAGACGTGCGAGTGCATGAACCCCGAGACTTGACGCGAGTAATTGCGTGATTCCGGGTCTGCCACAAAACGCTCCAGCCAGCGTGAGTGAACCCGTGGAACTTCCTTGATATCAGACGACATGACCTACCCAGCGACCAGCCAGCATGACCGCGCACCACAGCAAGAGGGAAAGCCCGGCAGAGATACGCGCCTGAGCAGGCACCGCATCGCCACGAGCGCTGCGTAGCATGGCCGGGAGTGCACGAAAATGAAAGAGCGCAATATTCAAGCCCGCCAGCAGCAACAGCGCCATCTTGATCTGAAAGGCGGGATTCTGCACGTGGGCACTGGCACGTGTGATGAACATCGCCAGGCCGGTGACACTGGCGAACACAAAGGCCCAGGCCGCCCACGGGACCAGTTCACGCACCATCACCTGCACGGGGTAACGCAAGGCAGCAACACCAAGCACTCGCAGATCCACCATGACAATGGAGCCCAGCAGGAAACCCATGCTCAGGACATGCAGGGATTCCATCAGGGGAAACCAGGCGGTGGCGCCGATCTCGGCCGCGAGGGGCAAGTATTCGAGTTGCAGCCAGAAGTCGTTCACATCAGTCCCCCTGCTACCAGAACAAGTACTCGGCGTAGGCAATCCAGCGGCCCGCCAGCAGCACGGTGACCCACAACAGCAACACCAGCGCCGCCAGAGCGCGCAATGAAAGGCGATGCACTGAATCCGACGACGCGTCGGCGGCAGCCCTTGTGCTCACACGATAAAGCAACAAGGTGAAACCAATGGCGAAGAACAGCACAGCGAACTTGATCTGAAAGACCGGATTGCCGAAGTAGCGCTCCGGCCTCGCGAACACGAACCAGATGCCCGAAACGAAGGCGCCAGCCACGCCAAGCCAGTTCCATGGCCGCAGACGTTGCACCATTTCCGGCACCTGCTGAGAAGGCACGGCCAGACCCAGAATCCTGAGACTGACAAACGCCGCCGAGGCCATGATCGCGCACACGCTCAGCAAGTGGATGGTCTGCAGGATGGGCGGCATGCCCGGAACACTGGAAAGCAGGAATTCGGCCAGTCTGCCGAGCCAACTGTCTGCAATCACTCCCTCGAGCTGGAAATCACCACTCATGGCGTGCACTCATCCATGGTCAGAAAAAGCTGGATAGCAGCAATGAAAAAGCCCTCCAGAGAGTGGCAGGACTCTCTGGAGGGCTCCTCAGGTTCATCAGGCCAGCAAGGCGCGCTTGGCGAGATTGTCCACCAGGTGCATCTTGTAGCCATTGTGCGTCAGCGGCTCTGCGCCATTGCTGGCCAGTGTGCCTATCGTCATGGCGGTGGCTTCGCCACGCGCCTTGCCGCGCACGGCTGCTTCCACGGCCTCAAGGCGTCGCGGTGTGCACTGCACGGCACCGGCCACGAAACGCGAGTCCTGAATCACACCGCCGGATTCGCGCATGGCGACCGCAATGCTCACCAGTGCGAAGTCCCAGACATTGCGATCCGCCACCTTCTCGAAATAGAACGTGGCATTCGCCCAGGTATTGGGAATGCGGACGGCCGTGAGAATCTCGCCAGGCTGCAGGACGGTGGTGTGACGGATATCGACGTTGGGACCCACGAAGAAGTCTGCCGCCGGCACCACACGCTCGCCGGAAGTGCTGCGAATCACCATGGAGGCATCCAGCGCCACCAGCGCGGGCGCTGTGTCGGAAGGCGTCACCGCCACGCAGCGGCTGGCGCCGAAGATGGCGTGTTCGCGATTCATTCCCTGTGGGGTATCGGCGTAGCAGAGGTTGCCCCCGGCGCGATAGCAGGACAGTCCGCGGCGGTAGTACCAGCAGCGGACATCCTGCACGAGGTTGCCGCCGACCGTTCCCACGTTGCGAATCTGCGGACTGGCCACCTTGACGGCAGCATCAGACAGCAGGGAGTAGCTGGCCCTGATCAGCGGATTGGTGGCAACCTCTGTCAAGGTGGTCAAGGCACCAATCTCCAACCCCGACGCAGTTTCGCGAATGCCGCGCAACGCTTCGATGCCGTTGAGGTCGATCATCGCCTCGGGCGATTTGTTGCGATCCTTCAACCAGCCATAGGTATCCTGGCCGCCGCCGAGCAACCAGCCTCTCTCAGCAAGTCGAGAGGCCAGATCCAGCGCATCCTCTACCTGCACGGGCTGGTAGAGTTCGATATCGGGCATGACGTCATGTGATGGCATAGTAACCTCAGAAAGTATTTATTTTCAGTGACTTGTTGTTATAGGTGTTTTGCGCCACGTGCTCGATGATCATGTCGGGCGTCACCGGGGTTCGATTGAACAGGTGGCCATCCAATGCATCGGTCAGAGCGCTCATGATCGCCGCTGCAGCACACCCCATGGCAGGCTCCCCGATGCCCCGGGCGCCAAACGGGCTCTGCGGATCCGGCAGATTGACGGCTGCCGTATGCATGGCCCTGGGCACATCCAGGAAAGTCGGAGGCTTGCTCTGGTAAAGGCCGACGTTCGCAGGCAGACCATTCTGCGGGTCGTACACATGACGCTCGAAGCCTGCCATGCCGAAGCCCCACACCCCACCACCATTCATGCCGTGTGACAGCCCCTTGGGATGAACCACGGTGCCGCACTCCGCCACAGCGGTGTAGTCGCGAATTTCATACTTGCCAGTATCCAGATCCAGCTCCACTTCCGCGAAGGCGATTGCCAGCCCGGGAGCGGTGCCGTTCTTCTCGAGATTGTCCTTCGCCACACCGACCAGACCAGTGCCGGTAATCTTCTGCACGGCCAGTTTCGTCAGGTCGTTGATGTCCTCGGGATATTCCGCACCACTGAACTTGCCGCCCAGCGTGATGGCGCGCTGCGCGGCTTCGGCATAGGTCAGCCCTTGTGCCGGAGTCGCTGTCTTGAAGACCCGTGTGCCGTCGATACTGAAATCATCCGGCGAGCCTCCCAGCTCGGCTGCAGCGATCTCCTTCATCTTGGCCACGGCGTCCATGGCAGCGACATAGTTGGTGCGGGTATGCGTGAAGATGGTGTTGCTACCGCCCTGGCCGGAGCTGTGCGGCAAACCCAGATCGCTGTTGCCTCGCACAATTTCGCAGTTCTCCCAGCTGCACTGCAGGACTTCCGCAGCTGCTCGCACAGTGGCGGCATAGGAGTAAGTGCCGAGGTTGCCGACACCCGTATGCAGGTAGACCTTGCCGTCCGGCCCAATGCGCACGATACCGTCGAAACCGTTGTTGCCCGCAGCGTGATAGCCCTCGCCGACACCGATGCCGATCACCTTGCTGCCATTGCGACGCGGCTGGTTGACCTTGGCCTGCCAGTCGAACATCTGCGCGCCCATATCGATGGCTTCACGCATGTAGGCGCTGGTCACGGGACCCTGGTTTGCTTCGACCAGCGAGTTGTGGTCCGGTGCATTGATGCGACGGAATTCCACGCGGTCCATGCCGAGCTGACGCGCAGCTTTGTCCATGACTGGAGCGAGGATCGCATGCATCTCGTTCTGGCCCGGACCACGCTGAGCACCGCGAGGGGTGGTGTTGGTGAAGACCGAGGCACCGCGGAAACGCATGGCGGTGGGCTGGTAGGACACAGAGATGGCGCCTGCAGACGACGAACCACTGCCGGAGCCACTGGATCCGCCATCGTTGACGATGACGACATCCACTGCTGCCACCTTGCCGTCCGGCTTCACGCCGACCTTGATCCATCCCTGCATGCCGGAGCGTGCGGAGCCGATGAAGAACTCCTCTTCGCGGGTGATACGCACCTGCACCGGACGATTGACCTTGCGCGAGAGATAACCGGCAATCGACATGAACGGGTATGGTCCGATACGAGAACCGAAGCCGCCGCCGGTTGTCTCGTTGATGAAGACCAGCTGGTCCAGTTCGATGCCCAGCATACGAGACAGCGGAGCATTGGCCGCACTCTGACTCTGCAACGATCCATGGAAATAGCAACGACCGTTCTCCCAGTAGGCCATGCACGTGCGCGGCTCCAGGGAATGGTGCGGATACCCTGCGGTGACGAAGGCCTCCTCGACAATCACGGTGGATTCGGCGAAAGCCGCTTCCAGATCGCCATAGGACCACTCGGTGGTGAACTGTGCATCTGGCTCGCGTCCGGCACGGAAGTCTTCCACCGCCTGGCGCGTCCACTTCAGTGGACGCAGTTCCATGCCGTTCTCGCCGCGCATCATCACGTTGCCTTCGGGATAAGCATTCGGACCACCTTCCACCAGACTGTCCAGCGGGTCCACCACAAAGGGGCGGCGCTCGATGTTCATGCGAATGCGTTCGAGCGCATTCTCCGCAATCTGCTCGCTGATGGCGGCGATCGCGAGAATGGGTTGCCCGACATAGGTCAGTTCATTGGAAAGTGCGGGCACCCCCGGCCTTGCGGCGGCCGGCAGATCTTCCGCTGTCAGGATGCCGACCACGCCGTCCATGCGCAGGGCTTCTGATACATCGATGTCCCGCACCATGCCACTGGGCACAGGGCTGGTGAGCAGGCGGGCAAAGACCATGCCCTCTCGTCTGAAGTCTTCGGCGTAACGTGCTGTGCCGGTGATCTTGCCTTGCGCACAAGGCGGCGTGAAATCCTTGCCGATATGCATGTAGCTCATGACAGTTGCCCCGAGGCGCGCATGACGCCATTCAAGTAGTGATCATAGGCACCACAGCGACAGAGGTTGCCGGCGAGCGCATCGCGGGCTTCATCGCGGGTGGGTCTGGGATTGGACTTGAGGAGTGCGACTGTCGCGAGTACCTGACCGGGTGTGCAGAAACCGCACTGCGGGCCGAGCTCATCGAGGAAGGCCTGCTGGACGACGTGAAGCTGACCATCGGGCGACTGCAGACCCTCGATGGTGGTGACAGAGCGTTGCTTGACGCTGTGGGTCAGCATGGAGCAGGCATAGTGCGTCACATCATCCACGAGAACCGTGCAGGCACCGCATTCACCGCGGTTGCAGCCCAGTTTTGTGCCAGTCAGTTCCAGCTTGTAGCGTAGCGTGTGAGCCAGTGTCTCCTGGGGCAATACGTCGACACGGCGGGTACGTCCATTGACGTTGATGGAAATCAGTCTCTCGACCGCGGCAGCGGGTCGTGACTGGGCATTGGCGAGGTACACACCTGCGCCAGACATGGCGGCGGCACCGGAGTAGATCACTCCCTTGATGAAACGCCTGCGTGTGAGTCGTGGATTCACTGACATGTTTCTCCGATATTGTTTTAAGTTGTCGGGAGGCATGCGACGACATGCAACTTGCAGTCGCACGCTGTTTGGCTAACGTCTAGGTGATTCGAAGCCTACACACTTTTGAGAAAAGGTCAAATAACGCCGGGCGCGGCGCGACTGGAGGCGAATTCAGCTCTGCTGCGGGTTGCGTTGTGCCAACAGGGAATAAAGGTGCTCTTCGGCGACAGGTCTGGAGAAGTAATATCCCTGAGCAACGTCACAATCCAGGCTGGCGAGCAGGGCCGCCTCCTCAGCCTCCTCCACACCTTCGGTAATGATGCGGATGGCCAGATTGTCCCGCAGCGACAGGATGGACTTCACCAGCCCCATAACCTTGGCGTCACGCCGCATCATGTGAATGAAGCTCTTGTCGATCTTTAGAGTATCGATGGGGTACTGATGCAGATAGGAAAGGGAGAAATAGCCGATGCCGAAATCGTCGATCACCACTCCAATGCCGAGTTCGCGACATCGATCCAGGGTCTGCTTGACATTCTTCGGCTGCTTCAGCAGAAGCCGCTCGGTGATCTCGAGATTCAGCCGACTGGCGCTGGTGCGGGTTTCATCGAGAATGCCATTGAAGCATTCCAGAAACCCCAGCTCGTCGAAGTCCGTGGATGACATGTTGACGCTGAAATGGACGCTGCCCAGATCATGACGCAGGTTGTCCAGACGCTTGATGAGTTGGCACACCTCACGCACACCTCACGCACCGCCCAGCGACTCGCTTCGATGATCAGCCCGCTGTCCTCCGCCATCGGAATGAAAAGGTCCGGCGGGATGAGCCCGCGCTCCGGATGTTGCCAGCGCATCAATGCCTCGAATCCGAGAATGCGACCGCTGCCGATGGAGATGATCGGTTGGTAATGCAGGCGAAGTTGACCGGTGGCGATCGCCACCTTGAACTCATTGGCCATCTTGATGGCCTGCACCACGTTGATCTGCTCGGCGTACTCCTTTTCCTGCAATTCTGGAGACTGTACACCGGTCGCATCGCTGGACAGCATCTGCGAACGGCGGAGGATATCGCGGTAACGCATCAGGATGACCTGCGCGATCAGACGCACGATTGGGTTGGCTCCGCGCACGCTGCGCGCGAAATCGTCCTTTGTGATCTCCAGCAGGCGACAGTTTTCCAGTGAACGTATCGTGGCGCTGCGCGGCTGATTGTCGACGATCGCCATCTCGCCGATGATGCTGCCGGGTCCACGTGTCCCCATGTCGAGCACGTTGCCATCGTCCTTTTCGACAACAATGCCAACCCGCCCCTCCTGAATGAAATACGCGCAGGTCCCTGCGTCTCCCTGGGCCATGATGACTTCACCGGCCTTCAAGAATTTTTCAGCATTGAGAGTATCCATACCTCGCTGCACCTTGTCGGGGTTCCACATGAACCAGCATGCGAAATTCACTCAAAATTTGAATACAAGCGCATGATTTTATTAATCATATACCTCTATACGGAGATAGATCAAATACTGCCCTGAAATGCCAGCAGCACTTTTTCCACAGCTTCGTCATCAATACCGAGGTGCGTTACCAGCCGCAACCTGCTTGCCGGGTTGATCATGACGCCCCTCGCGAGCAGTCGCTCGCTCAAGCGAGACAGGTCGAATTCGCTGCAATTCGCATAGACCATGTTGGTCTGCAACGGCTCGACTGTCAGACCGAGCGCGCGCAAGCCGTCGCCCAGCCTTCGGGCCCTGGCGTGATCCTCAGCCAGACGATCAACGTTGTGGCGCAGAGCATACAGCCCTGCAGCGGCAAGCACACCCGACTGCCGCATGCCTCCTCCCAGCACCTTGCGCCAGCGTCTCGCTGTGGCAATCACGGAGGAATGCCCGACCAGCACCGACCCTGCGGGGGCCCCAAGCCCCTTTGAAAGACAGATGGAAACGGAGTCAAACATGTGAGTGAGTTCTGGAAGGCTCGTACCGCAGGCGATCGCCGCATTGAATATACGCGCTCCATCCAGATGCAATTGCAGGCCATGTGTTTGCGCAAAAGGCTTCAATGCCTGCAGATAGCACAAAGGCAGCACCCTGCCCTGCATCGTGTTCTCCAGACAGAGCAGTCTGGTGCGGGCAAAATGGAAATCAAGCGGCTTTATCACATCAGCAACCAGGCTCAGCTCCAGAGAACCATCCGCGCTGTTCTCGATCGGCTGGGGCTGGATGCCACCAAGCACCGCTGCGCCTCCTCCTTCGTAGCGATACAGGTGTGCCATCTGCCCGGCGACATACTCGTCGCCACGCTCGCAATGAGCCATCAGTGCACACAGATTCGACTGAGTCCCGGTGGGCAGAAAAAGTCCCGCTTCCTTTCCCGTCATTGCCGCCAGGGTTTCTTCGAGCTTTCTCACCGTGGGATCTTCGCCATAGACGTCATCACCAAGGGCAGCCTCATGCATGGCCTTGCGCATTCCTTTACAAGGCAGGGTGACCGTGTCACTGCGAAGATCGATGAGTGCTTTGGCCGTGGTCACAATGACAATTCTCCCGAGTCAGCTAAGTGCGTCCGAACTGGAGCCGAGGGTAATTGAATTCCAGCGCCCTTCCCGGATGGGACGACGCCCGGCGACTGTTCCCTGATAAAGGTATATCCAAGCGACACCGAAGGCTGTCTGCAGTTCACCTCGGACATACAGACTTCGCTCTGGATTGGCAGGATCGAATTCTTCCAGCTGATCCAGCGCATGCAGAATCTGGCTGTCGATCTGATAAACCTCAACCTCGATGCCATCAGAGACAGTCGATTTCGCACCCGGGTACTCTCCGAGGTCGTACAACACGATGGCAGGCGACACATAAGTACCGAGAAACATCGCATTGGCCAGCCAATGTGCATTGACATTGCCACGCCGCAGTGTTCCGTACACCGCAACAAGACATACTCGATCAGCCGGTTCGACCGCAGACATGTCAGTAATCCGAATACTTTCGAGCACTGCCTCGCACAAGCTCGGCGGGATATTTGTCTTCGTTCTTCTCCATCTTCTGAACGACCGCCGCGGCGATGTCCACATGCAGTCGATCAGCCAGGCGCACCAGGTACACCTGTACATCAGCGATCTCATCGACGACGCGCGCGAGCGTCTCATCACTCAGTCGCTCGGACTGTTCCTCGGTAAGCCACTGGAAGATTTCGACGAGCTCGGCCGCCTCGACGCTGAGCGCCATCACCAGATTCTTGGGCGAATGAAACTGCTCCCAATCCCTCACTTCGGCAAAGCGCCGAGCACGGATCTTGATATCTTCGAGATCAGACATGTGACTTGCATGACTCCTGTCGAAATTCTGGAATTCATTCACGACACGGGATGGTCGGAACTGTGCATTCGAATGCGAAACTACAGTGACTTGCAGGCGGGACGCAATGGAATTCTTGCTAGTGCAGAACGGGGGCAATTGACGCATCTGCCTGATTGAATTACCAAAACAGGTGCTTTATTCTGTCGATCCATTTAGCAATCCTAGGGAGAGTCCTCCGCCGTGTTCAATTACAACAAAAGTATCAAAACTGCACTGATGTCACTGACAGCAGCAGTCGCTGTCATTCCCATGCTGAGCATGGCGCAACCCGATATGGAGCCAACCAACAGTCTGCCCAACCCCTATCAGACCATCGAAGGCTGGGCCAAGATGCCCGCAGGAAGAGCCTGGGGTTCAACAAGTGCTGTGGACGTCGATATCGACGGGACCAGCATCTGGGTCGGAGAACGCTGTGGGGGCAACGTCGGCCCATGTGCGACGACAAACCTCGACTCCATCTTCAAGTTTGACGCCAACGGCAACATGGTCACCAGCTTTGGCGCTGGTCTCGTGATGTGGCCCCACGGCATTCATGTCGACTTCGAAGGCAATGTCTGGGTGACAGACGGCCGCGACAACCGCGCCCAGGATGGCTCCGTATCCGGTGAACTCAAGGGACATCAGGTACTGAAGTTCAGCCCGGAGGGCGAATTGCTCATGCGTATCGGCGAGCCTGGCGGCGCGCGTGAACCCGGTTACCTGTTCCAGCCCAACGATGTTTACGTTGCGCCGAACGGTGACATCTTCATCGGTGAAGGGCATTCCAACGCCGCAGGATCGACAGCGCGCGTATTGAAGTTCAACAGCCAGGGGCAATTCATCAAGTCATGGGGATCTCTTGGTACCGGTCCGGATCAGTTCCAGCAACCGCATTCTCTCGCCATGGATTCACAGGGGCGTCTCTTCGTGGCTGACCGTGGCAATAACCGGGTTGTAATCTTCGACCAGGAAGGAAATCGTCTGGACACGTGGTATCAATTCAGCCGTAACAGCGGATTGTATATCGACAAGAACGATATCCTTTACGCAGCAGACTCTGAATCCGGCTCGGTGAATCCAGAGCACGTAGCATGGCTGCGTGGTATACGCATTGGCAGTGCCATTACTGGCGAGCTGACTGCGTTCATTCCAGATCCGAATCCGGACTGCACAGGCACCTGCACAGCGGAAGGCGTTGTCGCTGACCGCAACGGCGTTATCTACGGGGCAGAAGTGGGCCCTGTGGGTGGCATCAAGCGTTACGTTCGCCAGTAACAGCCTGAATTACCGCAAATGAAAAGGGCGTCCATTTGGACGCCCTTTTTTATTGGTCGGGACAGCAGGATTTGAACCTACGACCCCCACACCCCCAGTGTGGTGCGCTACCAGGCTGCGCTATGCCCCGAAATCTTGAATTTGAAACGAAGTCTTCTGAAGTGTATCTGGAGGAAACCCTGCGTTTGCAGAATATCGCCTTGTGCGTCTTTCAGCGTGAAGAATCGCTGGAAGTTATTGCCACCTCTTTGAAGCGGCGGCAATTCTACCGCATTTTCACAATTGTGCTATCACTTCTTCCAAGTCTTTGATCAAGTCAGTGAATACCTTGGAATCAAGGGTTGCCTTCGGAGTCTCTTCCACCACGCTGGCACCACTCATGCGCTGCCGCGCACCTCCAATCGTGAATCCCTGATCGTAAAGCAATGACTTGATCTGACGGATCAGCACAACGTCCTGACGCTGATAGTAGCGTCGGTTTCCGCGACGCTTCACTGGTTTCAACTGAGGAAATTCTTGCTCCCAATAGCGAAGCACATGCGGTTTTACCGCACACAACTCCCCTACTTCCCCGATAGTGAAGTAGCGCTTGGGAGGAATTGGTGGCAATTCATCGTTATTGCTTGGTTCCAGCATAACTTTCCACTCTTGCTTTAAGCTTCTGACCAGGCCTGAATGTGACTACCCGCCTGGCTTTGATGGGGATCTCTTCGCCTGTCTTCGGATTGCGACCGGGACGTTGTTTCTTGTCCCTGAGGTCGAAGTTGCCAAAGCCTGAAATCTTGACCTGCTCATTGGACTCAAGCGACAAACGAACTTCCTCGAAGAATTGCTCAACCAGCTCTTTGGCTTCGCGTTTGTTCAAGCCGAGTTCCTCAAACAGGCGCTCTGCCATCTCCGCTTTGGTCAATGCCCCATCTGCCATAGTTAATTCCTTAACTTTGCATTAAATTTTGCTTGTAGCTCTTTGACACAACTGTCAATTATTCCATTTATGTCGTCGTCGCCTAGAGTGCGCGAAGGATGCTGCAAGGTCAAGCCCAAGGCGATGCTTTTTTTGTTTTTCTCAATTGCATCACCTTGATATACATCGAATATTCGCAGATCGACCAACAGAGGGCCAGCAATGTCGCGAATGCAGGCGACTATCTGCTCACTGGATACATCAACACTGACGACCACCGCCAGATCGCGTCCGACTTCAGGGAATCGAGACAACTCACGCATTCTCGGCACTCGAGCCTCAAGCATTGATTCTGCATCCAATTCAAACAGATAGATCTTCTTGCTAAAGCCAAACTCACGTTGAAGCTGTGGACTCAAAGCCCCCATGATGCCTATCTTTCTGCCATTGGCGTGAATCGCTGCTGACTGCCCGGGATGCAGCGCAGGATGTGCTTCAGGTACAAAACACAAAGGCCCAAGTCCGGGCGACAGATCAAGGATGGACTCCACATCGCCCTTCAAGTCAAAGTAGTCAGCATCCCGACCATCGCTGGACCACAACTCGGGCTGCACCTTGCCAAAGATCAATCCACCGATCTTGGCGGGCTGAACGGTGTTGCCGTTGATGCGCTTGAAAATCAGCCCCGTCTCAAAGATCCGAACACGTTCCTGCTGCCGATTGGTGTTGTGAATCAATGTATTCAGCAACCCGGGCCACATGGATGTACGCATGACTGACATATCGGCCGAGATGGGATTCTGTAAAGCGATGCCATCTTCAGAAGGAATGATTCTGCTCTGCAGCTGCGGATCAACAAAACTGTAGGTGATGACCTCCTGGTACCCGAGAGAGGCCAATCGATCCTTGACTCGCCCGGGCTCGCTGCGGATTTCAGTGCTGCTGCCGAGCGCCATGGGACTGCGAGCCCGCGTCTTGGGAAGATTGTTGTATCCATGTACACGGGCAATCTCTTCGATCAAGTCCACATCAAGACTCAGATCGAAGCGGAAGCTGGGGATACTCGCAGTGATCGCCAGTTCGTTCTGCTTCACAATCGACACGCCCAGACGCTCGAGGATCGCGCATATCTGCGCAGGCTCGATCTGCAGACCGAGCACGCGAGCGAGCTTGGCGAATTGCAGCGTCACGACTGGAGCTTGCGGGAGCTGGCCCAGAGACTCACGTACAGGCCCCGCCTGGCCACCGGCAACTTGCAGCAACAAGGCTGTTGCACGCTCCATCGCACGTGCCTGCAACTCGAAATCCACACCGCGCTCGTAACGATGCGATGCATCTGTGTGCAAGCCATAGCGACGCGCTCTGCCGGCGATCGCCAGTGGTGAGAAGAAGGCACACTCCAGGAATACATCACGGGTCTGAGCACCAACCCCGGATTCGCCCCCACCCATCACGCCTGCCATGGCCAGCGCCCTGTCGTCATCTGCGATGACCAGCACATCGGCACTCAGAGTGATTTCCTTGCCATCGAGAAGGACCAGCTTTTCGCCTTCCCGTGCCAGACGAACGCAGATCTGCTTGTTCAAGCAGGCGAGATCAAACGCGTGCATAGGCTGACCAAGTTCAAGCAGGACGTAGTTGGTCACATCCACCACGGCATCGATGCAGCGCAAGCCACTGCGACGCAACCGCTCCGCCATCCAGAGTGGCGTCGGCGCAGCAGGATTGACTCCTTTGACAACACGACCGAGGTAGCGCGGACACTGGGCACTCGCCTCGATACTGACCGGAAATGAATCCGCAATGGTGGCTGGCACAGGCTCGATCGCAGGCTGATTGACTGCAAGCCCGTTCAAGGCGGCAATCTCTCGGGCGACCCCCACGATGCCAAGGCAATCCCCGCGATTCGGCGTCAGATCCAGTTCAAGACTGACATCGTCCAACTGCAGGTAATCACGAATGTCTCGACCGAGCGGAGCATCCGCAGGAAGCTCGAGCAAGCCGTCAGCACTGTCAGCGATGCCGAGCTCCTGTGCCGAACACAACATCCCGTTGGATTCCACGCCACGCAGTCTTGCCAGCTTGATATTGATAACTTCGTCACCAGACTTGCCGGCAAGCCTGGCCCCCACGGTGGCAAAGGGCACACGCATTCCGGGCCGAACATTGCTGGCACCGCATACAACCTGGAGCGTCGACGTACCGTCAAACAACTGGCACACGCGCAACTTGTCGGCGTCCGGGTGGGGCTCAACCTGGCGAACCTCGGCGATAATCACACCTGAAAATTCAGCTGCAACAGGTTCGCACCCATCGATTTCCAAGCCAGCCATGGTCAACTGGTCCATCAAATTCTGGGTTGTCAGTGGCGGATTGACCCACTCACGAAGCCATTGTTCGCTGAAAATCATTCTGAACTCTCTTTGATTAGAACGAAATGAGGAATGGCGCGGCCGCGTGCGACCGCATCACTGTCAATTAAACTGTCTGAGGAATCTCAGATCATTCTCGAAGAACAATCGCAGGTCGTTGACTCCGTAGCGCAACATGGCCAGACGCTCGACGCCCATGCCAAAGGCAAAGCCTGTGAACTCCTCAGAGTCCACGCCCGACATTTCCAGAACCCGGGGGTGAACCATGCCGCAGCCCATGACCTCGAGCCAACCCGTGTGACTGCAGACCCGACACCCCTTCCCGTCACACATCACACACGCCATGTCTACTTCCGCAGACGGCTCGGTGAACGGGAAATATGACGGACGGAATCGCACGGCGAGATCCTTCTCGAAAAAGGCCTGCAGGAACTCTTCGATGGTGCCGCGCAAGTCGGCAAAGCTGACCTGCCTGTCTATCAAGAGTCCCTCGACCTGGTGAAACATGGGGGTATGCGTGATATCGGAGTCGCAGCGGTAAACGCGACCCGGGCAGATCATGCGATAGGGAGGCTTGGATCCTTCCATCACACGCACCTGAACGGGAGACGTATGTGTTCGCAGAACCGTGGCGGGATCGATGTAGAAAGTATCGTGCATGGCACGCGCCGGATGATGATCCGGAATGTTCAGCGCGCCGAAGTTATGGTAATCGTCTTCGATTTCCGGACCAACGGCCACGGAATAGCCAGCGACCTTGAAAATCGCCTGTATGCGGTCAATGGTTCGACTGATGGGGTGCAGACCGCCATGGCCGTGGCGACGTCCGGGCAATGTCACGTCGACTGATTCACCTCTCAACTGCCTGTCGAGCGCTTCATGAACAAGCACATCACGACGTGCATCCAGGGCTTGCTGAACGTGATTCTTGGCTTGATTGATCTTCTCACCGGCGGCGGGGCGCTCTTCGGTTGCCAGCTTGCCAAGGCCTTTCAGCAACTCGGTAAGACTGCCCTTCTTTCCCAGAAAATCGACTCGCAGCTGTTCCAGTGACTTCTCGTCACTGGAAGCAGCGATTGCGATCAATGCCGACTCAACCAGTGTTTTAGTGTCTGGCATGATGTCAACTCGGCCAGCTTACGCAGCCAGACTGTTTTTGGCCTGATTGACCAGTGCAGCGAAAGCTGCCTTGTCGTGGACTGCCAGATCCGCCATGACGCGACGGTCCACCTGAATGTTGGCTTTCTTCAAGCCGGCAATCAGCTGACTGTAGGTCATGCCGTTGGCACGTGACTGGGCGTTGATACGGGTGATCCACAGAGCACGGAACATGCGCTTCTTGGTCTTGCGATCGCGATACGCATACTGACCTGCCTTGATCACTGCCTGCTTGGCAACACGGTATACGCGACTGCGCGCACCATAGTAGCCTTTCGCCAGTTTAAGAACCTTCTTGTGACGACGTCTTGCGGTGACGCCTCTTTTAACTCGGGCCATCTTTAATTCCTCTCAAAAAATGATGTTAGAAGCGCTTGCCAAGCATGCGGTCGATCAACGGCTTGTCAGAGGGGTGAACCAATGAGGTGCCTCTCAACTGACGCTTGCGCTTGGTAGTCATCTTGGTGAGGATGTGGCTCTTGTTTGCGCTTTTGCGCTTCCAGCCGCCGGCGGTCTGCTTGAACCGCTTGGCCGCGCCGCGGTGGGTCTTGATCTTGTTGCTCATTGCTTACTCCGCATTTGTCGTCTTTCAAACGTCATTGTTGAAAGACAGCTGAGGGTTGATTTATGAAATTCACAGCGACAAAAAATCCATTGCTTCGCGTAATCTGCTTGGCGTATCTGCAGACGAAACTGCCAGCCGAAACAATGGATACTGCTACGATTTCTTCTTTTTTGCCGGAGACAGCATCATCACGATCTGCCGGCCTTCCATCTTGGGTTCTTGTTCCACTGTGCCGTATTCTTCAAGATCCTTGGCGATCCTTTGAACCAGCTCCAGCCCAAGATGTTGATGGGCTAACTCACGACCTCGGAATCGCAATGACACCTTGGCCTTGTCTCCATCGTTAAGGAAACGTATCAGGTTGCGTAGTTTGACCTGATAATCCCCTTCCTCCGTCCCTGGTCTGAACTTGATTTCCTTCACTGTCTGCTTGTGTTGCTTCTTCTTGTTCGCAACCTTCTGCTTCTTCAAATCAAAAATGTGCTTGCCGTAGTCCATGATCTTGCAGACGGGAGGCTCAGCCTCCGGCGCGATCAGAACCAGATCGAGTTTCGCCTCGCTGGCAGCAGCCCTTGCCTCGTCGATGGAAACGATTCCGGCCTGATCTCCATTTTCCAGGACCAGGCGGACTTCGCTGGCATCTATGTGCTCGTTGATAACGGGCTTCTTGGAACTACTCCTCATAGGCGCTTGTTTATACTCTCCAGAATTAACAATCAGTAATGTCGACAGCAGACTCAGCCTGCCTCAACTCTCGCTTGCGATTTTAGCTCAATTAACTTGTGTACGCCCGAAGCGCGCAACTGCAGCGCCAAGGAAAGCAACAAATTCTTCGACCCCCATGGAACCGAGATCCTCTCCACTCCTAGTTCGAACCGACACCGTGCCTGTCTCGACTTCACGATCGCCTGCTACAAGCAGGAATGGTGTTCTGTTCAATGTATGCTCGCGGATTTTAAAGCCGATCTTCTCGTTTCTCAAGTCGGCAAGTGCGCGGAACCCTTTGTCACTCAAAGACTTTCTGACGGATTCACAATAGTCCGCCTGATTATCGGTGATGTTCAGGACCACCACTTGCTCAGGCGCAAGCCATACGGGCAAGGATCCTGCGTAATGCTCGATCAACACCCCGATGAAGCGCTCGAACGAACCGAGAATCGCACGATGGAGCATTACCGGAGTCTGACGACTGCCATCTTCGGCAACAAACTGGGCACCGAGTCGTTCAGGCATGGAGAAATCCACCTGAATCGTGCCGCATTGCTGAACGCGGCCCATGCAGTCTTTCAGCGAAAACTCGATCTTAGGCCCGTAGAACGCGCCTTCACCAGGCAGCAGCTCCCATGGCATTCCGTTACTCTGCAACGCCTGTTTCAGAGCTGCCTCTGCCTTGTCCCAGAGCTCCTCGCTGCCTACCCGCTTTGCCGGTCTGGTGGAGAGGCGAAGGATGATCTCATCAAAGCCGAAATCTCTGTAAACGGCAAAGAGCAGCTTCATGAACGCCGCGACTTCGCCCTGGATACTGGATTCTGCGCAGAAGATATGACCGTCGTCCTGAGTGAAGCTGCGCACGCGCATCAGGCCATGCATGCTTCCCGACGGCTCGTAACGATGACAGGAGCCGAATTCTGCGAGCCGCATGGGCAAGTCGCGATAGCTCTTGAGCCCCTGATTGAAGACCTGCACGTGGCAGGGACAATTCATGGGCTTGATGGCATACAGGCGACTTTCAGACTCAACGCTGAACATCTGATCCGCGAACTTGTCTGCGTGACCGGATCGCTCCCACAGCGAATAGTCCACCAGCTGGGGTGTGCGGATTTCAAGGTAGCCATTTTCGCGCTGCAGTTTCTGCATGTAATTCTGAATGACTTGATAGATGGTCCATCCCTTCGGGTGCCAGAACACCATGCCTGGCGCTTCTTCCTGGAAGTGAAACAGCGACTGCTTCTTGCCGATCTTGCGGTGATCGCGACGCTCAGCCTCTTCCAGACGCTGCAGGTACTGCTCAAGCGCTTTCTTGTCACCCCAGGCAGTGCCGTATATTCGCTGCAGCATTTCATTGCTGGAATCACCACGCCAATAGGCGCCAGCGACCGAAGTCAGCTTGAATGCCGTGAAACGACCTGTCTCCGGCACATGCGGACCACGGCACAGATCGATGAACTCGCCCTGACTGTAGAAAGACAAAGGCTCGTCACCCGGGATGCTCTTGATGATTTCGACCTTGTACTTCTCGCCTTTTTCCTCGAAGAGAGCAATCGCCTCCGGCCTGCTCAGCACCGAGCGATTGACCTGCAGGTTCTCAGCGACGATCTGCCGCATCATGTCTTCGATCTTTTCCAGATCCTCGGGTGTGAATGCACGCTCGTAGGAAAAATCGTAGAAGAAACCATCGTCAATGACCGGACCGATCGTGACCTGTGCCTGCGGAAAGAGACGTTGCACCGCTTGCGCCATCAAGTGCGCACAGGAATGTCGCAACACTTCCAGACCATCCGCATCACGTTCAGTGATGATCGCCAGCTCGCAATCGTTCTCGATCACAAATGACGTGTCTACCAGCCTGCCATCAACACGACCGGCAAGCGCTGCTCGCGCAAGACCGGCGCCGATGGCGCCGGCGATTGCGGCAACGGACACGGACTCAGCGAATTCGCGAGTGCTTCCATCTGGCAGAGTAATAATTGGCATGGCATTCCTGATAACGAAAAGAGTCGAGCCGTAGCAATAAGCTTCGGCACGACTCAATAAATCCTGATGACAGAAAATAACATTCTGGTAGGCACGACCAGATTCGAACTGGTGACCTCTACCATGTCAAGGTAGCGCTCTAACCAACTGAGCTACGCGCCTAGAATGAGCTCTTTCAAAAGAAGCGAGATTATAGGGGGGCTAATTCAAAACTACAACACAGACATATTGTTGCGACCCAATCCAGGCAACCGTGCATGAATGCTCGCGAGACCTCTCACGAGTCAAGCTCCAATAGTCGCTTCTTCAAGCGGGCAACCTGGTCCCTTGCCGCGGCAGCCGCCTCAAAATCAAGATTGCGCGCAAGCTCGTACATCTGCGATTCGAGCCGGGCAATCTCACGGCCGATGGCCTTGCTGTCACTGTACATGTCGCCAGGACTTTCAGAGCCCACCTTCGAGCCGGCGGAACCCGAAGCACGCTTGCGATTGCGCGATTCACCGGCCTCCGAGTAGGCCCCTTCCATGATGTCCGTGATTCTCTTGCTGACCCCGGCCGGCACGATGTTGTGGGTCTTGTTGAAGTCCAATTGCACGCGCCGTCGCTTCTCCGACTCCTCCATGGCACGCGCCATGGACCCAGTGATTCGATCGGCATAGAGAATCGCCTTGCCATTGAGGTTTCGCGCCGCGCGCCCGATGGTCTGGATGAGCGAGCGCTCCGAACGCAGGAAACCTTCCTTGTCAGCATCCAGAATGGCCACACACGATACCTCTGGTATATCGAGCCCTTCGCGCAGCAGATTGATCCCCACCAGCACATCGAACGTTCCCAGTCGAAGATCTCTGATGATTTCCGAGCGCTCGACCGTATCAATATCCGAATGCAGGTAACGCACGCGAATATCGTGGTCGGTCAGATAATCGGTCAGATCCTCCGCCATCCGCTTGGTGAGGACGGTCACCAGCACACGCTCCTGCCTTGCGATGACCTCTCGAATCACGGAAAGCAGATCATCGACCTGCGACGAAGCCGGTCTCACCTCAAGCACAGGATCCACCAATCCTGTGGGACGAACCACCTGCCGCACTACTTGCCCCGCATGCGCCTCTTCGTATGGCCCGGGCGTGGCGGAGACAAATATCATCTGTGGGACAATGGTCTCCCACTCCTCGAAACGCAGTGGTCGATTGTCCAGCGCAGACGGCAGACGAAAGCCATACTGCACGAGGGTTTCCTTGCGTGAACGGTCTCCCTTGTACATGGCGCCAAGCTGCGGAATCGACACATGGGACTCGTCTGCAATCAGCAGAGCATTCGGCGGGAGATAGTCATAAAGCGTAGGCGGCGGCTGACCCGCGAAGCGCCCGGACAAATATCTGGAGTAGTTCTCGATCCCATTGCAATACCCAAGCTCTGCAATCATCTCGAGATCATATTGCGTTCTCTGGGCGAGTCGCTGCGCCTCCACCAATTGATGATTGCTCTCCAGATGCAGCACGCGTTCGCGCAGTTCCTGCTTGATGAGATCCACCGCATCGAGCATGGTCTGTCGCGGAGTCACATAGTGAGACTTCGGAAACACTGTAAGACGTGGCACCTTCTTGACGATCGCCCCGGTCAGCGGATCGAAATAAGCCAGGGACTCAATCTCGTCATCGAAAAGCTCGACCCTGATCGCATACCTGTCCGATTCAGCAGGGTAGATATCAATGACATCGCCACGCACACGATACGTTGCACGCTGCAGTTCGACGTCATTGCGGGTGTACTGCAGCTCCGCGAGCCGACGCAGAAGACCGCGCTGATCCACTCGATCACCGCGATCCAGGTGCAGCACCATCTGCAGATAGGACTGGGGATCACCCAGACCATATATGGCGGAAACAGTGGCAACGACTATCACATCGGGGCGCTCCAGCAACGCCTTGGTTGCCGAAAGACGCATCTGCTCTATGTGCTCGTTGATGGACGAATCCTTTTCGATGTAAAGGTCCGACGACGGCACATAGGCTTCTGGCTGGTAATAGTCGTAATAGGAAACGAAATACTCCACCGCGTTCTCAGGAAAGAATTCCGAGAACTCACCATAGAGTTGCGCGGCGAGTGTCTTGTTGGGCGCCATGACCAGCGCGGGTCGCTGCGTTCTCGCAATCACATTCGCTATCGTGAAGGTTTTGCCTGAACCCGTGACACCAAGCAGTGTCTGGGCCGTCAGTCCGCTTTCCAAGCCATCGACAAGCTTTTCGATCGCGGCGCCCTGATCGCCGGCAGGCTTGAAGCGGGAAACCAATTTGAAACCGGAACTCATGTCAGGAAAACCCACGCGCGAACGAAGCGCTTCTGCAAGCAATGGTGTGTGATCGCAGTATAGCAACATTGCCAACAGCGAAAGCGCAGAACTTAGCAGTTGACCCTCCCCTGGATACTGATTAGTATACGCACGCTTTGAGAACGATCGAAAACGATCCGCATCACTGCCCAATAGCTCAATGGTAGAGTAGGTGACTGTTAATCACTTGGTTCCTGGTTCGAGCCCAGGTTGGGCAGCCAAATTCCCCGCCCCTGCAACTCCCTCACGATTCGTATAGTCATAGTGCAATCCTTGCGCCACTTATCCCTGTTTGAACATTGGGGTATAGTGACTCACATGTTTTTTCAACCAGCACAGGAGCTTTGACCAGATGAGATTCCTATTGGCAGCATTTTTACTCAGCCTCGGCAATTTCTTGCACGCCGCAGAAAGTGCGAACCCGATCGTGGTGATGGAAACCAACAAAGGCAACATACGAATTGAATTGTGGGCAGACAAGGCTCCAATCTCTGTTGCCAATTTCCTTCGTTACGCCGAAGCAGATTTTTACAACGGATTGATTTTCCATCGTGTGATCCCGGAGTTCATGATACAGGGCGGGGGCTTCAACCCAGCCATGGTGCAATCCTCTACTTTTGAACCCATCAAGAACGAGGCCACCAGTGAACTGAAGAACGTGCGCGGCACGCTGGCCATGGCACGCACCCAGGTCGTGGACAGTGCGAGCAGCCAGTTCTTCATCAATCTGGTCGACAACGCTTACCTGGATCACACCGACGAAACCGCTCGTGGATTCGGGTACGCGGTTTTCGGAGAAGTCATTGAAGGAATGGATGTTGTGGACATTATCGCAACAGTGCCCACAGGCAACGCACAAGGCCACCAGAATGTGCCGCTGGAACCCGTGGTCATCAACAGCGTCCGTCGCGAGTAACTGCACTGCTCTCCGGCTGCATCAGGCAACGCCTCTTGCAGCCGGAAGGCATCTCAGTCACTGCTTCTTGTGCAGTGGCGTCACCTTGGCGGAGTCCAGCTTGCCTGATCTGACGTGAGGGTCTTCCTGCCACAGGGCATGACTGGCGCTCTCTTTCGGACTGAACCCGTCTACCACCTTCATAAGAATCGACCTGATGGATGACAGATCCATGCGCCTGCAGGCAAGCTGCAATTCCTGCAGATGCTGCTCCAGTTCGCTCCATGGCAGGGCATCTTCTTCCGCACGCATGATCTTCGGGTGCTCAGTTCCCGTCACCGATTCCCCGATCAACAATTCCTCGAAGAGTTTCTCTCCAGGTCTTAGACCCGTGTATTCGATAGCAATGTCACCTCTATAGGAATTCTCGTCCCTCACGTTGTATCCCATGAGGTGAACCATCTTGCGGGCAAGGTCGATGATCTTGATGGGCTCGTTCATGTCGAGAACGAATACATCGCCGCCCGCGGCCATGGCGCCGGCTTGTATCACAAGTTGAGCCGCTTCCTGCACTGTCATGAAATAGCGTGTCACTTCGGGGTGAGTGACGGTGACGGGTCCACCAGAGCTGATCTGCTTTCGAAACAAGGGAACAACCGAACCGGATGACCCCAGCACGTTCCCGAAGCGCACCATGCTGAAACAGGTGGCGCTGTTCTTGAAAGCGAGCGCCTGCAGAATCTGCTCGGCGAAGCGCTTGGTGGCGCCCATGAAATTCGTCGGACGCACAGCCTTGTCGGTGGAAATAAGCACGAAATTGCGAACGCCGGTCTTTTCCGCACACTGTGCCGACACGAGTGTGCCGAAGATGTTGTTCTGCACACCTTCCACAATATTGCTCTCGACCATCGGCACTTGTTTGTACGCGGCGACGTGATAGACCGTCTGCACGGCAAAACGCCGCATCGTATGCTCCATCAACGTCGAGTTGCAGACATTTCCCAGGAGGGCGACAACTTCAGTGTCTTCTCCTCGATCCAGCGTGGCGCGAATCTCCAGCAATTCGTTCTCGACCGTGTACAGGCCATACTCCGAACTGTCCAGGAGAACAAGCCTCGACGGTCGCAGAAATAGAATCTGCCGACACAGTTCAGAGCCGATGGAGCCCGCAGCACCTGTCACCAGTACCGAACAACCAGTGATGCAGGCGCCCATCAATTTGGGATTCGGCGGCACGATGTCTCTGCCAAGCAGGTCCTCGATATCGATATCACGGACATCATCGACGCCCACGCGACCGGACACCATGTCGAAAAGATCCGGTACGGTTTTCACATGAACCGGAAGATGCTCCAGGCGATTGAGTATCTCCTTGCGCTCTGCGTGCGTGGCAGACGGCACCGCCAGCAGTATCTGACGCACGGAGAAATTCTCTATCAGATCGTTGAGCACGCCAGGACTGTAGACGCGAATCCCGTGGACCGTGCTGCCAATCAGTCCCTTGCTGTCATCCACGAAGGCGACGGGAAGATACTGATGGCCATTCTGCAACGCGGCAACCAATTGCATTCCAGAACTGCCCGCGCCGTAGATGATGACGGGTTCCTTGGGTCTGAAATTCTGGATCAGGTTCTGCAACGCGACCTTCGCCACGAATCGGCTGCCACCTATGAAGAGCAGCGCGATCATCCAGTAGATCGCAACAATGGCGATCTCATAACCCGCGGGAATGCCGGCAAGGTACGAAGTCGCCGCGAGAAGCACCGTGGAAATCGTGACGCCCTGCAAGACGATGAACACCGACTGCAGTCCCATGTAGAGCAGGATCGCGCGGTAGAGCCCTATTCTGTAGAAGGCAAGCACGCTGGCCAGGTTCGCCAGCGCCAACGGGACGTAGGCACCCTGAATTGAAAAGAAGAAATTCGAGCCGAGCAAAGCGAACGCGAGCCACAACGCGAGCACCAGCATCAAGCTGTCCGCCAGCATCAACAACATCTGCTTGACAGTCCTGGACAATGGGACTGTATACAAATTCATAGTGACTCCCGGCCTGCATCAAATCGATAAACGATCACAAGCAAGGGTACTATGGCCAGCGCAGCGAAATATACCCCATGATCAGGGTGGCGATTGGCGAGAGCGGCAACAGGAAACAGCCACATCACATTGATGGCCTGCACGACAACACACACCGCGCGATGACTGGCAAAGCGTCTCGCGGCGTGCTGATACGCATGCTGCCTGTGCGCCTGAGTCACTTTCGCGCGCCGCAGGAGACGCCGCACAAGAGTGAAGGTGGCATCCACAAGGAAAGACGCCAGCAGGATCACCCAGGACCAGAACGACATGCTGCCGTGCAGGTGGGCAACCATGGCCACAAGACCGAGGGTGAGACCAAGAAATCCGCTGCCGACGTCCCCCATGAAGATTCTGGCAGGCCCCCAGTTCCACACCAGAAAACCCGCGGCGCCGGCAAATAGTCCAAGACAAAGCCACGCAAGCGGCAAATCATTGCCCTGAACGAGCAATATGGCGGCGGCAAGACACACGAAGGCAGTCTCACTTCCGGCGAGGCCGTCAATGCCATCCATGAAATTGTAGAGGTTGCATAACCACACCAGCGACAAGGGCAGCACGAACCATTGGAGCAAGGCGCCTTCGATCACCAGACTGCCTACATTCACAGCCGGAATCTGTCCAGCAAGGGAGACTGCAACGAATACGCACAGCACTTGAACCGCGAATCGAAGTCCAGCGCCAAGTTGCCGGCGATCATCAAGGTACCCCATCAGCGCCACAGGCAGACTCGTTGCCAGCAGCAAGGCATGGGTCCATTGAACCAGGAATGCCAGGATCGCGATGGCAAGCGTGGCCAGATAGACAAGCACAATCGCGATGCCTCCTCCCACTGGCGTGGGCACTTCATGCGAACTGCGATGCGTGGGCAGTGCCAGCAGCCGCGAGCGGATCGCATGCACCCTGACCATGCCTGTTACCGCTACGGCAGCCAGGAACAAGATTGGCATTAGATAGAACTCAAACATAACAGGCTCGACTGATTGTCTATACATGCAGGGCGCCCGCGGACGCCCTACATTCACGCCAACGCATCAAGGTGCGTCAGTCTCTGGTGCTCACCACGATGCGATCACGATTGCGGGCGATGGTGGCGGGGCCGATTCCCCTGACCTGCTCAAGATCCTCGACAGACTTGAACTCGCCATTCTGTTCGCGATACGCCACGATCTCGCGTGCCTTCGCCAGGCCGATGCCGTCCAGAGCCATGGCAAGCGTCTCCGCGTCGGCCGTGTTGATGTCGACCTGCGTCCGGGCCTCCACCACTTCTGGAGGACGTGGTTCGTTCTGCGCCCAGACAGGGGAATGAACTGACAGGAATGAAGCTACGCACAATGCGATCAAGCATGAAATCCGTTTCATGTTAGGTTTCCTTGGTTTCCAATTGGATTGAACAACGGCAGTCTCGACGAGACTGCACTCTCAATCTAGCAAAGATTGGCAAAACTGCCATGCAGCACTTCGGCTATCTGCTCCAGGCGGCGTCCGGGCTCAGCAGCTTTGGTGATCGGCCTGCCAATCACCAGATAGTTACTGCCGGCAAGGATGGCATCCACAGGTGTGACGATCCGTTTCTGGTCATTGGCATCATCCGCCTCCGTCCGGATGCCTGGAGTCACCAGACAGAATGCCTCTCCAAGATGCGCCTTGAGCATGGCCGTCTCTGCAGCGGAGCAGACCACACCATCCATCCCGCTGTCGCGAGCCAGAGTGGCCAGGCGCAAGACCTGCTGCGCGGGCGTGATGGTGATGCCCAGCTCAAGCAAATCACTCTGGGACACGCTTGTCAGCACGGTGACGGCAATCAGGAGAGGCTTGTGGGCAGAGGCGTTTACTGCCTCGCGCGCCGCACGCATCATGGCACTGCCTCCCGAGGCGTGCACATTGACCATCCACACGTTCAGTGCACAGGCGGCAGACACCGCCTTGGCGACCGTGTTGGGGATGTCATGGAATTTCAAGTCAAGGAACACATCGAAACCAAGACCAATGACGGCTCTCACGAAGTCTGGCCCTGCGGCGGTGAACAACTCCTTGCCGATCTTCACACGACACAGTGCCGGGTCGAGTTGCCTCAGCAGAGCCATCGCCTGGTCCGCAGAGGCGTAGTCGAGAGCGACGATGATGCGACGGGGGTCAAATATGCCGGTGTTCATTGATGCATTTCCCAGAGTGATGGCCGAGGATTCTATCGACCTTGTTGATGATTCGCACTGTCGGACATGGCAACGGTCTTCTCGAGTCGCGTGATATGCGCACGCAGCTGCGTGATCTCGCGCGCCTGGCGCCAGCGCCGAAACAAGCCGCTGCCCAGCAGCAGCCCGAGCACGCCGCCAGTCGCGAATGCACCAAGCACCCACAGCGCCAGCGGCTGTGCAGACAGCACGAAGAAACCGAATGACAGTGGCACCTGCTGTGTATTGAAGAAGGAAAACCCAACGCTCAGCAGGAAGATCAACACCAGAACGATGAGCGCAATGGCGCGCGAAAGGGTCGACATCAGAGCAGGCTCCTGTGCAATGTGGCAGGCTATTCAAACGGCCTCAAAAAAAAACGGCAAGCTCTGGCGAGATTGCCGTTTTCCGTGTGCTCGAGATGCAGCGTCCCCCTTCTAGGGATACATTTCCAGACTGAGATTCACACGATCGCGCAATTCCTTACCAGGTTTGAAGTGAGGGACATACTTGCCACTCAGATCCACCGGCGTACCTGTCTTGGGATTGCGCCCGACCCGCGGGATTCGGTAGTGCAGTGAAAAACTGCCGAATCCACGAATCTCGATGCGACCACCTTCAGACAACACCTGAGACATATATTCAATCATTGCTTTCACCGACAACTCGACATCCTTGGCGGAGAGTTGAGTCTGCTTACTTGCAATTCGATCGATAAGTTCAGATTTGGTCATGGCCTATTCCTTGTAATAATCGCTGCTGACCTGCGTCAACGCTGCACTCGAAAACAAGCACCTTCGGAGATTACTTCTTCTCCATCTCTGCCTTGATCAGGTCACCGATAGTGGTGGGCGCTGCAGACGCAGGCTCCTGATTCTTGTGCTCCTGAATCGCTGACTTCTCGTCATCGATTTCAATTGCCTTGATGGACAGACCCAGCACTCGGCTCTTGCGATCCACACTGATCACCTTCACTTCGACTTCGTCACCTTCATTCAGGACATTGCGAGCATCTTCCACCTTGTCACGGCTGATTTCGGAAGCACGCAGCACCCCCTCAACGCCATCCTTCAGCGCGACAGTGGCGGATTTCGCATCGACGGAAGACACGACGCCCTTCACGATGCTGCCCTTCTCGAACTCGCCGACATAGCTGACGAACGGATCGTCGGAAAGCTGCTTGATGCCCAGGGAGATACGCTCACGCTCGGAATCGATGGACAGGATGACTGTCTCGATCTCGTCGCCCTTCTTGTAGGCACGCACGGCTTCTTCACCCGGCTCGTCCCAGGAAATGTCGGACAGGTGCACCAGACCATCAATGTTGCCTTCCAGACCGATGAAGATACCGAAGTCAGTGATGGACTTTATGCTGCCACTGATCTTGTCGCCCTTCTTGTAGGTCTCGGCAAAGCGATCCCACGGGTTCTGGAAGCACTGCTTGATACCCAGGGAAATGCGACGACGCTCTTCGTCGATGTCGAGGATCATCACGTCGATCACATCACCCAGCTGCACCACCTTGGAGGGATGAACATTCTTGTTCGTCCAGTCCATTTCGGAGACGTGCACCAGACCTTCAACGCCCTGCTCCAGCTCAGCGAAGCAGCCGTAGTCGGTGAGGTTCGTGACAGTCGCCTTGACGATGGAATTCTCGGGGTAACGTGCCTTGATAGCCACCCACGGATCTTCGCCCAGCTGCTTCAGACCGAGAGACACACGATTGCGCTCTCTGTCGTACTTCAGGATCTTGACCTGGATCTCGTCGCCAACATTGACGATCTCGCTCGGGTGCTTGATGCGCTTCCAGGACATGTCGGTGATGTGCAGCAGGCCATCCACGCCGCCCAGGTCCACGAAGGCACCGTAGTCGGTGAGGTTCTTGACGACGCCCTTGACGGACATGCCTTCCTGCAGTGCTGCCAGCAGCTCGTCGCGCTCTTCGGTGCTGACGGCTTCCAGGACTGCACGACGTGACACCACGACGTTGTTGCGCTTCTGATCCAGCTTGATCAGCTTGAACTCGAGTTCCTGACCTTCCAGATGGGTGGTGTCGCGGATCGGACGCACGTCCACCAGCGAACCAGGCAGGAACGCACGGATGTTGTTGAGGTCAACGGTGAAGCCGCCCTTGACCTTGCCATTGATGACGCCCTTGACGACTTCGTTCTTCTCGAACGCTGATTCCAGATCCATCCAGGACTCGGCACGCTTGGCCTTCTCGCGGGACAGGCGTGTCTCACCGAAACCGTCTTCAACGGTTTCCAGTGCCACTTTCACTGAATCGCCAACCGACAGAGAGAACGTGCCGTTCTCATCCAGAAACTGGCTGCGTGGAATAACACCCTCGGACTTCAACCCAGCGTGGACTGTCACCCAGTCCGAATCGATCGCAATGATCACACCAGTCACAATGGCACCAGGTGTCATGTCAATATCATTCAAGCTCTGTTCAAACAATTCAGCGAAACTTTCACTCATTTCTATTCCTGTGTATCACGAGACTTGCCGTGCTCCAGCCTGCACGGGGTTGTTGAAAAAACGCAAAGTGCGCGACACGCGCTGGCTAAATCACTCACTCTGCGGATGGAACAGGTTTTTCCTCAATCGGACCAAAGCGCTCTTCGAACAGAGCAAGCACGTGCTGCACAACCTGATCGATGCCAAGCGAGGTGGTATCCACCGTCACTGCATCCTCAGCCGGCCTCAAGGGCGACACGCTGCGAGTGCTGTCACGCTCATCGCGCGCTTGTATATCCCGAAAAAGGGCAGAGAGGTTAACATCAATACCCTTATCAATCAACTGCTTATATCGCCTCTTTGCGCGCTCCTCGGCAGAGGCTGTCAGGAACACCTTGAGCCCGGCATCCGGGAATACCACGGTGCCCATGTCACGACCATCGGCCACGAGGCCCGGCCACTGGCGAAACTGATGCTGCCGCGCCAGCAATGCCTGTCTGATGGCAGGAATCACGGCCACTTCCGAGGCTGCCCGGCCTGCCACCTCATCGCGCAGCTGATCTGACACTTCCACGTCATCCAGCCAGACCTTGCCACCCTCCAGATCAAACCGGATCTGCATGGCAACCGCCAGCGCCAGCAGGCCGACTTCATCACTGGTAGAGACACCGGCTTTTGCGGCCGCCAGACCGAGCAGACGGTACAGCGCACCGCTGTCCAGGAAATGCCAGCCCAGACGGGCAGCGATCCGCGTGCTGATGGTGCCCTTGCCTGAGCCGCCCGGACCATCGATGGTCAGCACAGGCACCACCGCGTCAGGACGCAGGGTATCGCGGCTGTCGGAGGCCGCCTCGGACTCCTGGAAATGACGGGCAACGAAATGATCGCGCGCCTGCTTGGCCTCCATGAAGCGCTGCAGCAAAAACTCGCCTTCCCCCGCCAGGATGGCCTCCCGCACGCGAGTCAGCTCAGCGGTGTAGGCGTCCAGAACAGCAACGGTCGCCGGGCCATTGGCCAGGAAAATGTCGCGCCACATCGCTGGATCACTCGACGCAATGCGGGTGAAGCCGGCAAATCCGCCCGCCGCGTAGCGAAAGATATCGTCGGACAGCGTTTGCCGGGACAAGGTATTGACCAGAGAAAAGGCCAGCAGATGAGGCAGATGACTGGTGCCAGCCAGGACCGCATCGTGACTCTGCACGCTCAAGTCATGCACATCGGCTCCGAGGCGCTCCCAGAGTTGCCTGACGACGGCGAGGGCCGCCGAGTCCGTCGCGGGGGTGGGCGTGAGAATGACCTTGCGCCCTTGATAAAGATTCGCCGTCGAGGCGTCGTAGCCGCTTTTTTCCGACCCGGCGATCGGATGTGCGGGGACAAACAAGGGGTAGTCCCCGCCGTACACGGCTTGGACATCTTCCACCACACTGCCCTTGACACTCGCGGCGTCGGTGATGATGGTATCCGGTCGGGCATGTTCGCGAACGCGACGCAGGATCGCCCTGATGCTCAGTGTGGGCACGCACAGGATGATCATGTCGGCCTCACGGGCCAGGGCCTGCAGGTCGTTTGACCAGCGGTCAATGACGCCATCCGCTTCGGCTCTGCGCAGTGGCGCCGCATCCCGCCCGCAGGCATCGATGGCTCTGCACAGACTCCCCAGTCGCAGCCCGCGCGCGATCGATCCGCCAATCAGGCCAAGTCCTACGATCAGGATGCGCATCTCTTCAAGCGGTTTCATGGGCCTGATCCTTTGCCATGGGGTAGGAACCGAGAAACTTCACACTGACCGTTCTGTTGCGCAACTCCTCCAGCACATTGCGCACGGGTGCGTCATCGCGATGGCCCTCGAAGTCGATGAAGAAGACATAGGCCCAGATACTGTCCCGGGCAGGCCGGGTCTCGATCTTGGTCAGGCTCACGGAGAACGAGTTGAATGGTTCGAGAACACGGAACAGGGCACCAGGGCGATTTTCGGTACAGACCAGAATGGAGGTCTTGTCGCGCCCTGTGCGGGGAGCCTGCTCGCGGGAAAGCACCAGAAAGCGCGTGCTGTTGTTGCTCTTGTCCTGAATGCGCCGCGATGCCATGTGCAAGCCATACAGCTTGGCGGCGCGTACACCCGCAATGGCTGCCGTGGCAGGATCCTGCGCGGCCAGACGGGCAGCTTCGGCATTGCTCGCCACTTCGACGGTGGGCAGCGCGGGCAGATTCGCCCTCAGCCAGTGCCTGCACTGAGCAAGTGACTGGCGATGGGAAACGATCCGGCTAACACTATCCAGACTTGCCTGCGGATGCAGCAGCAGATTGTGTTCGATGGGGATGATGACTTCCGCGAGCACAGTGAGGCTGGTGTCCATCAGGCATTCCTGCGTGATGGTCACCGCCCCTTCCGTCGAATTCTCCACCGGTACTACGCCGAAACGGGCTCGCCCGGATTCGACCTCGGCAAAGACATCATCGATGCTGGGCAGGCTGCGCTTGCTGGCAACCTCGCCGAAATGACGATCAGCTGCCGCATGCGTGAAGGTTCCTTCCGGCCCCAGATAGGCAATCACGCCGTCGTCAGTGCTGGTCACGCCCGCACTCATGCGTCCGGCGCTTCCGCTGCAGCGTCGGCGACGTCATCGGCATGGGCACCCTGGTCGGCCGGCTCCTGCACACGCTCGAGACCGACCAGTTTTTCCTCGGCCTTGAGCTTGATGAGTCGTACACCCTGCGTGTTGCGGCTGAGGACGGACACTTCGTCCACCCGCGTGCGCACCAGCGTGCCACGATCGGAAATCAGCATGATCTCGTCGCCATCGGACACCTGCACGGCACCCACGAGGCGCCCGTTGCGCTCGCTGGTCTGCATGCCGATAACGCCTTGGCCGCCACGACCGTACACCGGGAACTCCTCGCCATGCGTGCGCTTGCCGTATCCATTCTCGGAGACCGTCAGCACTTGCCGGCCGACTTCCGGGATGATCAGCGCAATAAGCTGCTGGCCTTCCTGCAGACGCATGCCGCGTACACCACGCGCCGTGCGACCCATTTCACGCACGTCAGTCTCGTGGAAACGGATGGTCTTGCCACTGCTGCTGAACAGCATGATGTCGCGCTGACCGTCTGTCTGTGCGGTGCCGATCAGCGTGTCGCCTTCATCCAGCTCGATGGCGCGCAGACCAACGCTGCGCTGCCGAGAGAAGCTGGACAGGGAGGTTTTCTTGACCGTGCCCATGGCCGTGGCCATGAAGATGAAATGACCTTCGGTATATTCCCTCACCGGAAGCAGGCTGGTGATGCGCTCGCCCTCTTCCAGCGGCAGGATGTTCACGATGGGCTTGCCACGCGAGGTGCGGCTGGCCAGCGGGATGTTGAAGACCCGCAGCCAGTAGACCTTGCCGGTGCTGGTGAAGCACAGCAGCGTGTCGTGGCTGCTGGCCACGAGCAGATGTTCCACCATGTCTTCATCCTTCACGCTGGCGGCCGCCTTGCCCATGCCGCCACGACGCTGCGCCTGGTAGTCCGTCAGAGGCTGGGACTTGGCATAGCCGCCGTGAGAAATGGTGACCACACGATCTTCCTCGGTGATGAGATCCTCCATGGAAAGATCGAGCTGGGACGTGGTGATCTCGGTCTTGCGCTCATCGCCGTAGTTCTCGCGCACCTGGGCAAGCTCCTCGCGGACCACCGCAAACAGCCGCGCTTCACTGCCGAGAATGTCGAGGTAGTCGCTGATCTGACGCAGCAACTCCTGGTAATCGTTGATCAGTTTTTCCTGCTCCAGACCTGTAAGGCGGTTCAGTCGCAGATCCAGAATGGCCTGAGCCTGGGCCGGCGACAGGTAATAGTCCTGATCCCGCATACCGAAGGCGGCGGGGAGGTCTTCCGGGCGACAGGCGTCGGCGCCGGCGTCGCCCAGCAATTGCAGCACGCTGACTGCACGCCAGGCCCTGGCCATCAGCTTCTCCTTGGCCTCGGCAGTGGTCGGGGATTCCTTGATCAGCGCGATCACGGCATCGATGTCGGCGAGCGCCACCGCCAGACCTTCCAGGATATGGCCCTTCTCACGCGCCTTGCGCAACAGGTACACGGTGCGGCGGGTGACCACTTCGCGGCGATGGCGAATGAAGGATTCGATGATCTGCTTGAGATTGAGCAAGCGAGGCTGGCCGTCCACCAGCGCCACCATGTTGATGCCGAACACGGACTGCATCTGGGTCTGGGCGTAGAGATTGTTGAGCACGACCTCGCCCACTTCCCCGCGGCGCAGTTCGATCACGATGCGCATGCCGTCCTTGTCGGATTCGTCACGCAGCTCGGAAATGCCTTCGATCTTCTTCTCCTTGACCAGTTCGGCAATGCGCTCGATCAGGCGCGCCTTGTTCAGCTGGTAGGGAATCTCCGTGACGATGATGGTCTGGCGACCCGTCTTTTCATCTTCGAGGACTTCCGCGCGAGCCCGCAGATAGATGCGGCCACGCCCTGTGCGATAGGCCTCCACAATGCCGGCGCGGCCATTGATGATGCCTGCCGTGGGGAAATCCGGGCCCTTGATGTGCTCCATCAGTTCGTCGATGGAGATGTCCTCGTTGTCCAGCAGCGCCACACAGGCATCCACCACTTCACGCAGGTTGTGCGGCGGGATGTTGGTGGCCATGCCCACGGCAATGCCGGAGGAGCCATTGATGAGGAGATTGGGAATCTGGGTGGGGAAGACGTCGGGAATCAGCTCGGTGCCGTCGTAGTTGTCGGAGAAGTCGACGGTTTCCTTGTCGAGGTCGGCCATCAGGTCA